>k87-1599279_pt1 | contig 17312 bp, 18 predicted proteins | sample MGYA00084031_6733416 | MGnify analysis MGYA00084031
CGTTTCCCTGCTCCAATTTGCCCGTCAATTGTGGTTATCTCAGTTACCCGCTGAATGGGTCCTCTGTTTGTTTGACCACTTACGTCGTTTGAAAGCAAAGGCTTGTTATTTATGTTAATCTTGGATAATCAACAGGCCTGGTCCAAAGTTTAAGTTGCGATTTTCTCTTTCCTCTGATATAATAAATAGAATCGAACGTGATTTTTGACAATTGCATATCGAAAGGGAAAAGGTGGAGTGGTTTGCCCACTCCCGAAGAGGGAAGCCGGTGAAAATCCGGCGCGGTCCCGCCACTGTGAATGGGGAGCGATGCCGCGGTCACTGTCGCATGCATGCGATGGGAAGGCCCGGTGTGGGTTTGCGATGATCCATGAGCCAGGAGACCTGCCTTTTCCGACAACACCGTTGACCTACGAGGATAGGGAGGTGTTTAGATCGGGCTGGACAATTGTCCGCTGGATGAGAGCAGCCCGCCCGGGGGATCGTGTACCTTTTCAGGCCCTCGGTCGGGAGCCCCCATATTCGGCTGGTTGAGAGATATACTGCGCGATTTAAGCACTTCCATATGGAAGTGCTTTTATTTTTGGGAAGAGGAGGGGCTTCATGTTTCGTGGCGCGATGGGTGCTTTGTTGGTGGTGTGCTGTTGGTGGGGAGTGTCCGTGGCATGGGCTCACGGCCATGAGGGTCATGAAAAGCGCCATTCGGCTCAAGAGCACGTGGTCACGTTGGAAAAAGCCGTCCCGGACCGGCAACCGGTACAGGTTGTACTGAACGCTGGGGGCTGGCCGGACGGCACCCCGGTTCGGGTGAAGATGTTCGCCCCGGCACCGTGTGTGATATCCACGGATTTTCCCCGTGTGGAAGGAACACCCCTTTTGGACAGCACGATGGAGGTCAGGGAGGGGAAGGTGCGGTTCACATATCTTTTTCCGATTCGGGGAACGTACCACATCATCATGGAAAAAACGGACGGGAGCGAAAGCCTGCCGCCGAAGCCGGTGACCTTGACCATCTCGGAAAATCCGCAGGAAGTGCGCAATTTGGTTTTGTTGCTCGTCGGACTGTTCGGTTTGGGTGGGTTGTCCGGATACTTGTTGACGCGTTGGAGGGTGGCAAACCATGCAGAAATGTAAGCACGAATCGATGACCGCCAGGTCCATCTCCGACCGAATCGCTCCATTTGTTCGTTGCCGCAAAGATGGAACGGACGGCCGAAACGGTTTAAACAACGGGAAATCCCGAGGGAAGAAACATCGAAGAGGACGGGGCCCTCTCCTTTTGCCGGTATGGATCGGGCTTTGCATGATGGCGCTGTTGATCCCCGGCACGTCCGCGTGGGCCGGTTCCTCCGCGGTTTGGTCCGAACTGCGGTTGGACAAGCAAGCGGAAGTGGGACATCTGGCGCATTATGAAGGAAAGGTGGCGGGAATCTCACCTGCACAACCGGCAGAAATCGAGCTGATCGCTCGCAATGTGGAACATGGGCAGACCGTGTTTCAAGGGCGTGTACAAACAAAGGACGGACATTTTCGATTTGGCGTTCAATTTTACGACGGCGCCCCCCATCAAGTGTTGCTGTTCGCTTACCGACCGGGGGAGACGAAGCCATTTGCCAAACAGCAAGTGAAGGTGGATGTGAAGACCCTGCATCCGCCGCGATTGGCGCAGGCAAAGTCTTTCGCATTGCTTTTGGGTGTGACGGCTGTGGGTATGATGGTCGGTGCGGGGTTGGCCTGGCGGCAACAAAAGCGGAAACAAATTGTTGCCGGATCGTGAAGATTGAAAGTCGTCTCCGGCCGGGCAACCCCAGGATATGTTCCACCAATGAACTCAGGTTGAAGAAGGATCGCCATTTTTCCGCGAGCGGCTTTTGTGCACCTGAAACTGCGGTCGGTAGATGGTGTTTCAAGCCTTTTTGCAGTTTCGGGGTTGTCGACAACTTGTCGTGAAAAGCCGGCTTTCTCCGGAAAACAGTCTCGACCAAAAAAGGAGGTATGGAGATGTCGTATCGGGTTGGTCATGAGCGGCGACATCGTCGGGTATTCCGTTGGTTATGGTCGTTGCCGGTTCAGATGGGGGCGGTGTTGATCATGGTGGGCGTGGTGCTGCACACCTTGTTGTTTTCCGGGTATCCGCCCATCCATGATGCCATGCACGAATTCCGGCACGCACTGATGTTGATTCCCTGTCACTGAGGAGGGTTAGGATGCCGGGCAGGTGGCTGTTGCGTCATTGGGAACGGTGGTTGTGCATGCTTGCGGACCGGTGGGATGCCAGGGGATTGAGATGGGGGTTGTTGGCGGTCCGCCTGTTGCTGGACAGAGAGCCGGACAAGGGGATCGATGTGCTTTCAGCGTGGTCGACATGCACCCATTGGGTGATTCGTCATCTGGCCGGAAGGGAGTTGCACCGTTGTTGGCCCTATCGGGAGGGGGAAACCGCCGTGTTGCTCGAACGGTTGGCCCGGGATCCTCACATCCGCGTCAGGGAAGGGGCCGCCTCATCGGTTGCCAGGTTGTTGGCACGAGGCGGGGAGCGGGAATGGGCCTGTTTTTCCAAATGGGTGACGTCTCCCGCTCCCGAAGTGCGCCAAACGGCGGCGATGGCCATGATCCCTTTATTGCATGAAGGCATAACGCATATCTCGTTGAGGGAAGCCGCCGAACGATTGCGGTCGGACCCGAGTGACCGGGTACGCACCGTGATCCGTTTCTGGCCGGCAGGATGAGGAGGAAAGCCGTGGGACAACGGGAGAGCTTGCACGGGGAGTGGGACGGGGTGCGGCCGGATTGGGAAACGACTGCCGACATTCCCGTTCCCCAGTCGCTCATGGATCAGGTGATCGGTCAGGACCTGGCGGTGGAGTGGGTACGAAGGGCGGCGAGACAACGCCGTTCGGTGTTGCTGGTGGGCGAGCCGGGAACCGGCAAGAGCATGTTGGCCCGGGCGATGGCCGATGCGGTGGTCCCGTCGGAAAAAAGAGACGTAATGGTTTACGCCAATCCGCGGGAAACCAACCGGCCGCTTGTGCGGATCATGCCGGCGGGCGAGGGGAGAAAGGAAGTGGACCGATGGCGGATGAAGGTCCGCAATCGGTTGAGAGCGGCCCGGTTTTTGATGGCGATGTCGGTCGTTGCGACGATGACGGTGTCGCTGTTTTATGCCTGGACGCGACAGGAGTGGTGGGTGTTGGCGATCGGGACGGTGTTGGCTTATTCTCTCGTTCAATTGTCCCGACGGCGGCGGGGAAGGGAGGAGCGGATGCGGATGCCCCGTTTGCTGATCGACCGTTCGGAGGAAACAGGGGTTCCGTTCGTCGATGCCACCGGGTTGCATGCGGGCGGTTTGTTGGGGGATGTTCGGCATGATCCCTATCAGTCGGGCGGTTTGGAGACCCCGCCCCATGCTTTGGTGGAGCCGGGTGCGATTCACCGGGCGGACGGCGGCATTCTGTTCATCGACGAGATTTCCACCTTGGATATGGAAACCCAACAGCGACTCCTCACCGCGTTTCAGGAAAAGGAGCTGGCCATCACGGGACGTCATGCAGGTTCCAGCGGCAGCATGGTCCATACCGGGCCCGTTCCGTGCGATTTTCTCCTCGTGATGGCGGGCAATCCGCCCGACTTGGACCGATTGCATCCGGCATTGCGCTCCCGGATTCGGGGTTACGGATACGAGATTCACATGAACGCCTCGATGCCGGATACCCCCGCCAACCGGTTCCGATTGGCCCGATTTATCGCTCAGGAAGTGCGGAAGGACGGTCGCATCCCTCATTTCACGCGGGAAGCGGTTGATGCTGTGATCGGCCAGGCGAGAGTGTGGGCCGACCAGCCGTCGGCGTTGACGACCCGGTTTCGGGATTTGGGCGGACTCGTTCGTGCGGCGGGCGATTTGGCGGCAGAAGACGGAGCCGATCGGGTCATGCGGTCCCATGTGGAAAAAGCGGTGGCATGGATCGGTCCGTTATACGGCCGACAGGGATGGACGGTGCCGATTTCCGGCAAAGCCGACACGGAGAGGAAATAACCATCTATCACGGCAAGATAGGGAGGGAGCGGAAATGAACGGGAAAAACCGCGGCAAGTTGTACGTGGTGGGATTCGGTCCAGGCCATTACGACCACATGACGAACCGGGCGCGGGAAGCGATCCGTGACAGCGATGTGATCGTCGGGTACAACACCTATGTCGAAATCATCCGGGGTTTATTGGACGATCAGGAAATCGTGCAAACCGGCATGACAGAAGAGGTCAGCCGGGCACAAACGGCGGTCGAGCTGGCCGGGAACGGAAAAAAGGTGGCCGTGATTTCCAGCGGCGATGCCGGCGTGTACGGGATGGCCGGGCTGGTGTATGAGGTGTTGGTGGAAAAAGGATGGCGTCCGGGCGAAGGTGTGGAAGTGGAGGTGATCCCGGGGGTGTCGGCGATCAACTCCTGTGCGGCACTCCTGGGGTCGCCCGTGATGCACGACGCCTGCATGATCAGCCTGAGCGACCATCTCACCCCCTGGGAGACGATCGCCCGCCGGATCGAAGCGGCTGCGGCGGCCGATTTCGTCATTGCTCTGTACAATCCCAAAAGTGGACGCCGCACCCGCCAGATCGTGGAGACTCAACGCATTCTGCTCCAGTATCGGTCACCGGACACGCCTGTCGGATTGGTGAAAAGCGCCTATCGGGAACGGCAACGCGTGGTGATCACGACGCTGGGTGAGATGCTGACACATGAGATCGGCATGTTGACTACGGTGTTGATCGGCAATTCCACCACCTTTGTCCATCACGGGCTGATGATCACACCGCGCGGTTACCAGCGCAAATACACGCTCAGTCAAAAGGAACAGGTCCTCAAGCCCCACGAACGCCTGCGGACGGAAGCCGAGCCGTGGTCTCTCAACGCGCAAACGGAGAAAGCGCAGGCGGCAACCCGTGAGGCAAAGAATCCGGCCGCATGGGCCGAGGAAGCGTTGGCCCTTCTCCAGGCCGAAGGCAAGGTTCCAGCCACCGGCTCCCCTCCCGCTGCGGCGCCCCATGTCACCCCGATTCTGGAAGTGGCCGTCTCTTCCGGTGTAGCCGAAAAAAAGTGGACGCCGGCCCAGATGGCCGCGCTGGCGTCGATTGCGGGAGACGATGGGGAGATCACCTATACGCCGGATCATCAGTTGATCCTGCGCATTCCGACCGATGATCCCGACTCGGTGGTTCACCGCCTGACTGCCGTGGGATGGTCGGTCCACCCCGTCGGCGATGTGGTGCAGGTCAAGGCATGCGATTTTTGCGACGGCGATAAAGGGGAGTCGATTCCCCACGCCGAGGAGTTGAACCGCCGGTTGGACGGGATGAAAGTCCCCAAGGAATTGAAAATCGGCTTCAACGGCTGTGCGATGGCCTGCTACGGTGCGGTGACGGAAGATATCGGGATCGTTTACCGCCGCGGCACGTACGATCTGTTTCTGGGCGGGAAAAAGATCGGCCGCAATGCCCATCCGGCTCAGCGGGTGGCGGAAGGACTCACGCCGGAGGAGATGTTGGCGGCGGTGGAAAACGTCGTGCGGGAGTATGCGGAAAAGGGGCATCCCAACGAGCGTTTCCACAAGTTTTTCAAGCGTGTCCAAGAGGTGAACGGGTTCCGGTACCGGGAGCAACCCCAACCGGTAACGGCGGATACCGTCTGCGGGGACTAAAGACGAGGAGGAAAAACCGATGGAAGCTTGTTTGTTTGTGGGCCACGGCAGTCGGGACCCGGAAGGGAACGCCCAGTTGATGGATTTCACGTCGCGGGTCGGACGGCATCTCTCTTTTCCGATCGTGGAGACATGTTTTCTGGAGCTGGCCGAACCGGGCATCCCCGAAGGCATCCACCGCTGCGTGGAAAAAGGGGCCAAACGGATTGCAGTGGTCCCCATCATGCTGCTTTTTGCGGGACATGCCAAGGCACACATCCCGCTCGCGATCCGGGAAGCCGCCCGGCGTTATCCCGCTGTCACGTTCGCGTACGGGCGGCCGGTCGGGGTGGATGACGCCGTATTGCCCATCATGGAAAGGCGTGTCCGATCGGTCGCCGACCTGCCGGATGACCGGAACAAAAGCGACACGGCCGTATTGGTTGTCGGGCGGGGATCGAGCGATGCGGAGGCCAACAGCGATTTGTTCAAAATCGCGCGGCTGTTGTGGGAGCACCTGCCGGTGCGGTGGGTGGAAACGGCATTTGTCGGGGTCACGGATCCCGGATGGGAAGAGGGAGTGGAGCGATGTGTCCGGTTGGGAGCCAAAAACATCATCATTCTGCCCTATCTGCTGTTTACCGGAGTGCTCATCAAACGGATGAACGGCCGCTTGGGCGACCTTCGTGACCGGTATGCAGGTGTTCATCTGAGTATGACCGACTATCTCGGGCTGGATGACGGATTGGTCGACGTGATGGTGAACCGGCTTTTGGAAGCCGCCGGCGGTCGGGGATTGGATTGGGAGCAGTTGGCTTCGGCCGCCGAGGCTGTTGGCCATCACCCGCATCATCACCATCATGATCATCACCACCATCATGACCATCATCATGACCATCACCACCATGGACCGGTGGTTGACCGGCAGTCGTGAAGTTGTCTTTCACCCGAAGCAACTGGCCGAAACAGAGAAATAGCCATGATGCACCCTGTATCGCAGTGGATGGAATCCAATCGTGAAACAGGAGGGAGACGATGATCCTTTTTTTGGCCGGAACCAGTGATGCGCGGGCATTGGCCCTTCGCATCCGACAGGCGGGACATCCGCTGTTGGCAACCGTGGTGACGGAGAACGCCGCCAAAAGTTTGCGGGATGCCGATTTGCATGTGCGGGTAGGGAGACTGACGGCGGAGGAGATGGCCGCACTGATCCGGGAACAGCGTACGTACGGGGTCGTGGATGCCAGCCATCCCTTTGCCGAAGAAGCCTCCCGCAACGCGATGGAGGCGGCCCGGATCGCGGGTGTGCCCTATGTACGTTACGAGCGGCCATCGTGGATATATGACGATCATCCCCGCCTGACGGTTGTCGATTCGTATGAAAAGGCGGCGGAAGAGGCTGCCCGGCTGAAAGGGGTCGTCATGTTGACGACCGGGAGCAAAACGCTGGACGTGTTTGCCAAACGGCTGCTGCATGAACCCGGTGTTCAGCTGGTGGCCCGGATGTTGCCGCGCAAGGAAAACATGGAGAAATGCGCCGCCCTCGGGATCGGGCAAAAACAGATCGTGGCCATGCAGGGGCCGTTCGGACCCGAATTGAATCGGGCGTTGTACCGCCATTTCGGCGTGGATGTGGTTGTCACCAAGGAGAGCGGCCAAGCGGGGGCGGTGGACGAAAAGGTGACGACGGCGTTGGAAATGGGATTGCATGTGATTCTCATCTCCCGCCCTCGTCTGGATTACGGCACGGTTTATGCCGAACCGGACCAGATCATCCGACACATCCAGCAGTGGAAGGGAGAGGACAACCGTGACACAACGGGAGTTTCAGCCGGTCACCACACGTCCTGAGGAGATCGAACAGCTCAGTTTTCGCATGATTGCCGAAGAGTTGGGTGAGCATCCCTTTACGGACGAACAATTTCCCGTCGTCCAGCGGGTGATTCACGCCTCGGCCGATTTTGAGTTGGGGCGGAGCCTGCTGTTTCACCCCGATGCCATCCGGGCCGGGATCGAGGCGATTCGCGCGGGCAAGCCGGTGGTGGCCGACGTTCAGATGGTGCAGGTGGGGATCAGCAAACCGCGGATCGAGCGGTTCGGCGGGGACGTACGGGTGTACATCTCCGATCCGGATGTGGCGGCGGAAGCGAAACGCCTGGGAACCACACGGGCGATCGTGTCGATGCGCAAAGCCGTGCGGGACGCGGAAGGCGGCATCTTCGCGATCGGCAATGCCCCGACGGCCCTTTTGGAACTGATCCGTTTGGTACGGGCGGGTGACGCAAAGCCCGGCCTGATCGTCGGTGTTCCCGTCGGTTTCGTATCCGCCGCCGAATCCAAAGAAGAGCTGGCCAAGCTGGACGTACCGTTCATCACCAACCGGGGCAGAAAAGGAGGCAGTCCGACGGCCGTCGCGATTGTCAACGCGTTGTCGTTGATGGCGGAACGGGAGAAGTGAGGGAGTTGGTCATGAAACAGGCGTCGGAAGCGACTGATCAAAAGGGTATGCGGCACGGATATACGACCGGATCGTGTGCCACCGCTGCGGCAAAAGCCGCACTGACGGCGCTCATCACCGGCCGGGTTCCCGACCGGGTAACCATCACCTTGCCCATCGGACAAACGGCCGTTTTTACCGTGGAAAACGGGACGGTTACGGCGAAGGAAGCGCGGTGCAGCGTGATCAAGGATGCGGGGGATGATCCCGACGTCACCCACGGCGCCGAAATCGTCGCCACCGTTTCGTGGGGGAAAGAACCCGGCGTGCACATCGACGGCGGTCCCGGAGTGGGTCGCGTCACCAAGCCGGGTTTGCCCGTCCCGGTGGGCGAGGCGGCGATCAATCCCGTGCCGCGAAAAATGTTGCGCCAAACGGTGGATGAAGTGTTGACCCGCTACGGGATGGAGCGGGGGGTCCACGTGGTGATCTCCGTCCCGGGCGGTGAGGAAATGGCCAAAAAAACGTTGAACGAGCGGCTCGGGATCGTCGGCGGCATCTCCATCTTGGGAACGCGCGGCATCGTGGTGCCGTTTTCGACGGCAGCCTACCGCGCCAGCGTGGCCCAGGCGATCCGCGTGGCGCTGGCGGGCGGATGTCGTCATCTCGTGTTGACGACGGGGGGAAGCAGTGAGAAACACGCCATGAAACTGTTTCCCGATCTGCCGGAAGAGGCGTTCATCCAGATGGGCGATTTCGTCGGATTCGCTTTGCAGCAGGCCAAACGGGCGGGGGCGGAAAAAGCGACACTGGTGGGGATGATGGGCAAATTATCCAAAGTGGCCCAGGGCGTGATGATGGTTCATTCCAAAAGCGCCCCCGTCGATTTCGGTTTTTTGGCGGACGTGGCCAAGGAATCGGGTGCCCCGCCCGAGTTGGTGGAGGCGGTCCGGCAGGCCAACACGGCGACGCACGCCGGGCAGTTGATGGAACAAGCGGGGTATCCGTCCTTTTTTGAACGGCTGAGCCAATTGGCCAGCCGCCGGGGATGGGAGCACGCGGGCGGCGGCATCACCGTCGAGACGGTGCTGGTCACGATGAAAGGCGCATTGTTGGGAAGGGAGGTGTGGACATGATGCATCCCGTGAAAATCATCGGTGTGGGTGACGACGGAGCGGACGGTTTGTTTCCCGCCTGTCGCCGGTGGATCGAAGAGGCGGACACCCTGGTCGGGGGAGAGCGGCATTTGGCTTTTTTTCCTGCGAGTTCCGCCGAACGGATTCCGATCAAAAACGGGCTTGGCGCGGTGTTGGAACGGATCGACCGGGCGAGACATCAGGGACGGGTCGTCGTGCTGGCCTCCGGCGATCCGTTGTTTTACGGGATTGCCGGGCTGATCGCGCGGAAACTGGGCCCGGAGCAGGTGGAGATTCACCCGCATGTGAGCTCGTTGCAACTGGCGTTCGCCCGCATGAAAGAGAGCTGGCAGGACGCGGCGGTCGAAAGCGTGCACGGCCGCAAGTTGGAGGGATTGGCACAGCGGATCGACGGCAAGGAGAAAGTGGCTTTGCTGACCGATGCGACCAACGATCCTTCCGCCATCGCCCGTTATCTCATCCGGTTCGGCATGACCGAATACCGGGCGTTTGTCGCCGAAAATCTGGGCGGCGAAGGGGAGCGGTGCGGTTGGTGGGAGCTGGAGGAGATGGCCGAAGCGTCCTTCTCCCCTCTGAATATTGTCGTTCTCAAACGGAAACCGGATGCCGAACCGCCGCGTTGGGGGCTGGGCATCGACGACCATGAGTTTGCCCAGCGCAAACCGGACAGAGGGCTGATCACCAAAAAAGAGGTGCGCGTACTCAGCCTGTCCGAAATGCGGTTGGCCCCCGACAGCGTGGTGTGGGACATCGGTGCCGGTTCCGGTTCGGTCTCGGTGGAGGCGGCACGGATGGCTCCTTTCGGTCAGGTGTTCGCCATTGAGAAAAATGAGGCGGATTTGGCCAATATCGATGCCAACCGGGTGAAGTTCCGCGCCGATTTTGCCGTCATTCACGCCAAGGCGCCGGACGGATTGGATCAACTCCCCGATCCGGATGCGGTCTTTATCGGCGGCAGCGGCGGCGAACTGCGGGAATTGCTGCGGGTCTGCTGCGACCGGTTGAAACCGGGCGGCCGGATCGTGGTCCATGCGGCGACATTGGAAACGCTGCATCAGACACGGGAAGGACTGTCGGAAGCCGGATTCGACACACGCGTCACCATGGTGCAGACCGCCCGCAGCAAACTGATTTTGAATCTGACCCGACTGGAGGGATTCAATCCCGTTTTCATCATTGTCGGATGGCGGTGAGTGACTTCGTGGGGAATGGCTTGGATCCGTTGATTCACCCGGGCATGGATTTCTTGCAGAGAACGGGTGGAGGAGCTGAAAAACGAGGCGCCCCATATTGACCGGGCACGCCCCGGAGGATGGAGGAGAAACCATGAGCAAGATCGGCACCTTGTATGGATTGGGCGTCGGACCGGGTGACCCGGAACTGATCACGGTCAAGGCTTTTCGCATCATGCGGGAATCCCCGGTCATCGCCTATCCCAAGAAGCGGATGGGGGAAAAGAGCTACGCGCTGACCATCGCGGAAACCTACGTCAATCCGGCGGAAAAAGAGATGCTGGGGCTGGTGTTTCCCATGACGAGGGATCAGGAGGTATTGCGCCGGGAGTGGGACAAAACAGTGGCAACGGTGTGGGAGCGTCTCTCCCGGGGGAAGGACGTGGCGTTCGTCACCGAAGGCGATCCGATGCTGTACAGCACGTTTATCCACATGAGCCGGTGCATGCGGGAGGCCCACCCGGAGGTGAACATCGTCTCCGTCCCCGGCGTCTCCTCGGTCAATGCCGCCGCTTCCCGCCTCGACATCCCCTTGGCGGACGGAGACGAGCAAATCGCGATCGTGCCGGCGACGGAAGACCGGGCGGCCATGAAAAAAGCCTTGTTGGAGCATGATGCGGTGGTGTTTCTCAAAGTGTCCAAAGTGCTCGACCCGATGATCGACTTGCTGCGGGAATTGGGGTTGACCGACAAAGCGATGGTGGTGAGCAAGGCCACGTCGGAACAGGAAATGATCTGGCGCCGTGTGGAGGAATTGGCCGGAGCACGTCTCGGCTACTTGACACTGATGGTGGTGAGAAAATGAGCTTGGAACCGAAAGTTTACATCGTCGGTGCCGGTCCGGGCGATCCCGACCTGATCACGGTGAAGGGGCTTCGGATTTTGCAAGAGGCGGACGCCGTCGTCTACACCGATTCGTTGGTGAGCCAAGATCTGGTGGCCCGCGCCAAAACCGATGCGCGGATATACCCCAGTGCGGGAATGACGCTGGAGGAGATCGTCGAAACCATGGTCAGCCACGTCCGCCGGGGTGAGAGCGTGGCGCGCCTGCACACCGGAGACCCGGCCGTATTCGGGGCGACATTTGAGCAGATGGCCCTGCTTCGCCAAAACGGGGTTCCGTTTGAAGTGGTACCGGGGGTGAGCTCGGTGTTTGCCTCAGCCGCCGTGTTGGGAGTGGAGCTGACCATTCCCGAGCTGACCCAAACCGTCATCTTCACCCGGGCGGAGGGGCGCACCCCCGTTCCCGGGAAAGAGCGATTGGCGGAGCTGGCCCGGCATCAGACCACTCTTGCGTTGTTTTTGAGTGCGACATTGGCCAAAAAGGTGACCAACGAACTGCTCGCCGCCGGTTGGTCGGAGGAGACGCCGGTGGCGGTGGTGCAGCGGGCGACCTGGCCCGACCAGAAGGTGGTGCGCACCACGCTGGGTCGGCTGGATCCGGACATGCGGGAAGCGGGCATTCGCAGTCACGCGATGATTTTGGCCGGATGGGCACTGGATCCCGATCTGGAGGAGAAGGGAACGTTCCGGTCCAAACTGTACGACAAAACCTTTACCCACCGTTACCGGAAAGGAGTGAAGCAGCCATGAGCGGTGATCCCGCCAAAACAAGGGAGCGCGTGGCGATCGTGGCCATCACCAAACACGGAACGGCGCTGGCGCGGACACTGAGGGAGAAGATGCCGGGAGCGGATCTTTACTATATGGAGAAATTCGCCACAGGGGATGAGTCAGACGAGGGCATCCGCCTGTTCACCGGTTCGGTCCGCCTGATTCTGCCCGATCTGTTTCAACGCTACGATGGACTGGTCCTCTTCATTTCCCTCGGTGCGGTTGTGCGGATGATCGCTCCTTTGCTCAAGGACAAAAAGACGGACCCGGCGGTCGTCGTCGTGGACGACCGGGCGGAACATGCCATCAGTGTGCTGTCCGGCCATCTCGGAGGCGCCAATGCGTTGACCCGGCGCGTCGCCTCTCTGTTGGGAGCTCGTCCCGTCATCACCACCGCTTCCGATGTCCAGCAAACGATCGCCGTTGATCTGTTCGGTCGCGATTTCGGTTGGGAAATCGAAAACTTCGACAAGGTGACGCCCGTGAGCGCCGCCGTGGTGAATGAGGAACGGATCGCCATCGTGCAGGAATCGGGGGAGCGGAACTGGTGGAGGTATGAAAAACCGTTGCCGTCTCACATCCGGGTGTACCGTTCAGCCGCGGAGGCGATCGGAGCGGGATTTGACGCCGCGCTGGTGGTGACCCACCGGTTGTTGACGGAGGAGGAAGAGCGGGCGCTCTTGACCAACGGAGTGCTGTACCGGCCCAAAGTGATCGTGCTGGGCATCGGATGCAACCGGGGCACGCCGATGGAGGAAATCGAGCAAGTGGTGTGGGAGACCCTTGCCGAATTGCGACTGTCGGTTCGCAGCGTCCGCAACCTCGCCTCCATCGATTTGAAAAAGGACGAGCCGGGGTTGAAGGCGCTGTCGGAGAAATACGGCTGGCCGCTCACCGTGTACACGCCGGAGGAACTGAACACGGTTCCACTCCCTCGCCCGTCGGAAGTTGTGTACAAGTACACGGGAGCGTACGGCGTGAGCGAGCCGGCGGCCCTGCTGTCCGCCGGGGCGGAAACGTGGCTGATGGAGAAGAAAAAAAGCGGCAATGTGACGATTTCCGTTGCCGTGGTGCCCCATGACCGACCTGCGGAGGCGAGCGTCCGGTGACAGAACATCGACCGAGAATCGTCATCGCCGGGACAGGAAGCGGTGTGGGGAAAACCACGATCACGTTGGGATTGATGGCGGCGCTTCGCAGAAGAAACATGACGGTCCAGGGGTTCAAGGCGGGACCGGACTACATCGATCCCACTTATCACACAGCGGTGACCGGCAGACCGTCGCGCAACCTGGACGTGTGGATGATGTCCCGTGACCGTGTCCGGGAAATTTTTCTCCGCGGGAGTGAAGGGGCGGATTTGTCGATCGTGGAAGGTGTGATGGGCCTCTACGACGGGAAAGATCCGCTGAGCGACACCGGCAGCACGGCCGACATCGCCATCCTCCTGCAAAGTCCGGTCGTCCTGGTTGTCGACATCCACAGTATGGCGCGGAGTGTGGCAGCCGTCGTGCTGGGGTTCCAACAACTGAATCCCGAGGTGGCCATCCGCGGTGTCATCGTCAACAAAGCGGGCAGCGAGGGACACTATCGGCTGGCCAAAGCGGCCATCGAGCAGGAATGCGGCATTCCCGTTCTCGGGTGGATTCCGCGTCATGCCGAGCTGGACATTCCCGAGCGTCACCTCGGCCTGATCCCCGCCGTCGAACGGGGGGAGCTGCAACCCTTGTTTGAACGGTTGGCCGATGGGATCAACCAAGGGGTGGACCTGGATGCGTTGATCGCCGTCGCCGACGAGGCTCCGGCACTGGCGTGGCCGGAAGAGCGCCTCTTCGTTCCTTCCGCCGCCTCTGAGGGTCGGCGCCCGGTGATCGCCGTCGCCCGCGACGCCGCCTTCCATTTTTACTACCCGGAAAATCTGGAGCTGTTGACGCTGGCCGGTGCCGAGCTCCGGTTTTTCAGCCCGTTGGCGGGAGAATCCGTTCCGGAGGAGGCGGACGGATTGATGATCGGCGGCGGGTTTCCCGAGGAGTTTGTGACGGAGCTGGCACAGGCGGAGGAGGTGAAAGCCTCCATCCGACGCAAAATCGCCGAGGGTTTGCCCACCTTTGCCGAATGCGGCGGTTACATGTATCTCTGCAAAGCGATCATCGACCGGGAGGGACGCGAACACCCCATGGTGGGAGTGATCCCCGCCCGGGTGACGATGCGGGAGAGACTGGCGGCGTTGGGATACCGGGAAGTGACGGCATTGGCCGATTCCGTCTTGTTGGAAAAAGGGGCGAAGGCGAGAGGACATGAATTCCATTATTCCACCCTGACACCCGAGACGGATGACTATCCCCGCGCGTACGCTTGCGAAGGGCGGTTTGGCACCCGGTCGGAGGGATACGTCAGGGGGAATGTATTGGCCGGGTATGTCCATCTCCATTTCGCTTCCCGTCCGGAGATGGTCCAGCGCTGGTTGTCGATCTGCAAGGAATACGGCAAGGGGAGGGACGGAGGTTGACACAGGTGAACGAGCAACGCCCGGGTCCGGATCCGGCGACGGAATCATTGGCGCCGAAGACGCGAAAAGGGTTGACGCTGATCTACACCGGGGATGGCAAAGGCAAAACCACGGCCGCACTGGGATTGGTGCTCAGGGCGGTGGGCCGGGGCATGAAAACGACGGTGCTGCAATTTATCAAATCCCCGCAACGGACCTACGGCGAGCAAATCGCATTGGAACGGTTGGGCGTGCAAGTCCGTCAACTGGGCGTCGGCTTTACCTGGACCCGCACGCCGGAAGAGCACCGCGCCGCCTTGGAAACTGCCTGGCGGACGGTAAAGCAAACGGTGATGAGCGGTGAGTACGATTTGGTGATACTCGATGAGATCAACAACGCGCTGGCCATTCGAAAGTTCCCCATCGAAGATGTGCTTCCGCTGCACGAGGTGTTGGATGTGATCGAGAACCGCCCGTTCCACGTCCATCTGGTCTTGACCGGCCGCAATGCCCACCCGGAAGTGATCCGACGCGCCGACCTTGTGTCGGAGATTCACGCCGTCAAGCATTACTACGACGAAGGGATTCCCGCCGTGAAAGGGATTGAGTTTTAGGATGGGGAAGGGGATGGGCATGGCCAAGGCGATCATGTTGCAGGGAACCGGTTCCGATGTGGGCAAAAGCGTGTTGTGCACGGCTTTTTGCCGCTACTTTTTTGAGGAAGGGTATCGGGTGGCGCCGTTCAAGTCGCAAAACATGGCCCTCAACTCCGCCATCACCGCCGACGGGGGCGAGATCGGGCGTGCCCAGGGGGTGCAGGCGGAAGCGGCGGGCATCGAACCCACCGTCCACATGAATCCCATTCTCCTGAAACCGAAAGGGGACATGGTTTCCGAGGTGATCGTGCACGGGCGACACTATGCGGATATGGAGGCGGGCGCCTATCGCGGGAGCGTGTTGGAACAAGCCTTGCCCGCGGTTCGCCGGTCCCTGTCGCTTTTGTCCGAAGAATACGAGGTACTGGTGATCGAAGGGGCGGGAAGTCCGGCCGAAATCAATTTGAAAGACCGGGACATCGCCAATATGCGTGTGGCCGAACTGGCCGACGCCCCGGTCATTCTCGTCGGGGATATCGAACGGGGCGGGGTGTTCGCCTCGCTGGTCGGCACATTGGAGCTGCTGGACCCGGACGAGCGGGCGAGAGTGAAAGGATTTATTATCAACAAATTTCGTGGGAAACGGGAACTGCTCGACTCCGGGATCGATTGGTTGGAACGACGGACCGGCATTCCCGTACTGGGTGTCGTCCCCTATCTGGAAACCGGAATCGACCCGGAAGATTCCCTTGCCCTGGAGTCACTCCGATTAAAAACGCCCGCCTCCCGGGAGTTTGTGGACATCGCGGTGATTCGCCTGCCCCGGATCTCCAATTTTACGGACTTTCTTCCATTGGCCGACGCACCCGATGTCCGTCTCCGGTATGTCCGATCGGCCAGGGAACTGGGGGAACCCGACGCCGTGATTCTCCCGGGAACCAAAAACACCGTCGAGGATTTAACGTGGTTGCGGAGAGTGGGGTTGGCCGAGTCCATTGAACACCTGCGAACCCGGGGCACGGAGATCGCCGGCATCTGCGGGGGGTATCAAATGTTGGGGCGCTCCCTGCACGATCCCGACGGGGTGGAGTCGTGTTCCGGCATGCACCCGGGGTTGGGATGGCTGGACATCCAAACCCGCTTTATCCCGGACAAACGGACGGTCCGGACATCGGGGGAAACCCTGATCGGATGGGCCCGTGGCGTGCGCGTGTCCGGCTATGAGATCCACATGGGCAGAACCGAGCGGGGACCGGCTGCAAGTCCGGTGTTGCGATGGACGGACGGACGCTTGGACGGCGCGGTGTCGGAAGACGGCGGCGTATGGGGCACCTATCTGCACGGCTTGTTCGACAACAATGCATTTGCCCACGCCTGGATCAACCGCCTTCGAGGGAAAAAGGGATTGCCGCCCCGTTCCGAAGAGCATCTCAATCTGCGTGCGGACCGGAAAGCGATATATGCCCGCCTGTCCGGTTGGATTCGCGAGCATGTGGACATGGAACGGGTGAAGCGGATCATGGGGTTGTAGCTTGATCAGGCGTGTAGATTAGCCGGGTTTAGGATAAAAAAATAGGGACTCCTTGTGTACAATGGGGTTAGAAATCGGCAAATAACCAATCCCGACACAAAGGAGTCCCGTATGAAGAAGGATACCATTCTTTTCGACCTCCTACAACCCACTTTGTCCAAAAAGGCTTCCCGTGTTCCTTATTGAAGGGTTTCAAGACCTTTTTCACCTGTTGGTGAAACGCTGTCCCTGTCGCATTCGCCGCATGCTCTCCCTGCCCTTTTTCGTCTTTGCCCGTCAACCGTGGTTTTCTCAATTGCCGGCGGAATGGGTCCCCTGTTTGTTTGACCACTTACGTCGTTTGAGAACAACGGCTTGTTATTTATGTTAATCTTGGATAATCAACAGGCCTGACCTCAAGTATATAATAACCGAACACGTGTTCTTATAAAAGTTCCAGATTATTCAACCCAAGTGTGGAAGGACGTATGTCATTGCAAAATGAAAAACCCGCCAGTTCAGCGGGATCTCATCAAGATCGGAACACTGTTTTTTTACAATGTCCATTTGCAGGACCACCTTACTACAATAAGCTTCCCAAAAAAAGAA
>k87-630386_pt1 | contig 17302 bp, 15 predicted proteins | sample MGYA00084031_6733416 | MGnify analysis MGYA00084031
AATAACGAGAAAGGTGCGAGGCGAATGGGGGTGAAGTTCCTATCGACATGCACGGTTCGCACAACGTTGAGTGGGGGAGGAATCGACCTGCCGAGGCCTTCACGCGCATGACCGACCTGTGGCTGACGGACGGCGTGGCGCCCCCGGTCCAGCAGCGCTCGGGGTACTCCCTCCTCAACCGGAACATCGCGACCGACGTGCGGCAGACGGGTACGTGGATGACGACCCTCGATCCGAGCCAAAACGACCTCGGCGTCGCCCCGATTCCCTGGGGGCGCAAGGTCGCGGTGCAAGGCGGCATCAACAGTTGGGGCATCTCCAAAACGACGCAGCATCTCGAGGCCGCGTGGGAGTTTTTGAAGTTCTTCACCGCCGGCGACGGGATCATTCACTGGATGGCTCACGAGTCTCGCTCGCCGGTGTTGAACCGCGCGTACGGCCCTTACTGGATCGAGCAGACCCAGGCGAATCTGCCCCATGCGGACCTCGCGGTGATCCTCGACGCGGGGTCTCACTGGTGGTCCACGAAGTTGTACCTGTCGCCCGCGCAGGAGAAGATCAACGCGCTCTTCCTCCCCGCGGTGGCCGCCGTCGGGCGCGGGGAGAAGCCGGCGGCCGTGGCGATGCGGGAGATCGCCGACGCCATCAACCGGCTCCTGGAGGCCGAACCGGCGACGTTCGCCGTAAAGCAGCGCTAGCGCAGTTCAGCCAGAAGCCGGGCGGCGCACTCGATGAGGAGCTGGCCGCAGGTGTCGCTCCCCTTGCCGGCCGTGGACTCGTAGCCCCCGCGCGCCTTTTCGCCCGGCAGCCCCACGTAACCGATGCCCCACCCGTTGGTGTACCCGACGACGACGGTGTGGGGAAAGGGTGAGCGCCGCTGCACCTCGCGGGCGATGCCGTTGAGGGGCTCGCCCGGGAAGGTGACCAGCGCCAGGTCGCCGCAGGCCACAGCGTTCACCTCGGCGGGCCACGCGTCCCGCCCTGTTAGGCGGCGGACGTCGTCGGCGAGGGGAAGCATCGGCTGCGCGCGAGCGGTCTTGAGGGGAGCGGCGGGGAGGGGATGGCGCAGCTTCGCCGCAGCCACGGCCCGCTGCGCGAAAAAGCGCGCCATCTCCTGCCGGGCGGCAAGGCCCCGGCGGGCGGGGACGATCTCGCCGCCGCAGCCGGTGAGAAAGAGCGCCTCGCCGCCCAAGGCCTCGGCGATCAAGGCTGCGGCAAGGCCGGGCCAGTCGGCCGAGACGCTCTCGCTTTCCACGTAAACGCTGACGGCGTGGCAAGGAAGGTTGAAAAGGGTGGCGACGGTGCGCCCGCCCGGGCCGGTCAGCACCAGGGTGGTGAGCGTGGGATCAACGGGCCCGAACCGCAGGCCGTGGGGAAGCGCTTTCGGATCCTGCGGGCGGAGGATCGAGACGCAGGTGCCGTCGGGGGCGACGGGACGGCGGTTGAAGAGCCACTCGCCGGCATCTGCCCGCCCGATGGCGATCGCGGCGGGAACCCGTGTGCTCTGCGCTTGGCGCACGGCTGCAGCGACCCGGTCGGGAAGCTTTTCGCACCAGGCGCGGTAAACCGGATCTTGGGCGACGCTTTGTATCCGCTCCCGCCGTTTTGGCGCGGCGAGCGCGAGGAGCTCGCCTTGACCCGTCCAAGACGCCCGGGGACCGGAGTGGGTGTGGGAGGCGGTGATCAACACGCGCTCCGGCGGGATTCCTGCGCTGCGGGTTATCGCCTTCCGGACGGCCGCGACGGCCTCTTCGTGGGAGTCGATGAGATCCCAGGCGATCCACGCCAGCTCCACCTCGCCGCTGCGCAGCACCAGCGCGCGGGCATAGAGCGGGTCGAGGACGCCTGTGTAGGCCTTGCCGCTCACCCAGTTGATCATCGCGGGATCCGGCGTGATGTCCACCTTGCCCACGCCGGCCTCCAAAGGAGAATCGACGCGTTCCACCGTGCAGCGCCTCCCTCGTTGTGTCGCGCTTTGTTTTCCGGAACCTCGGGCCGCTTGAAATACCTCGTTCCACCCGCGCCGGCAATCTCCTCGAGACGCCGCGCGCCAAGGTAAACGGGGCCCTTCCAGCGAAATGGCAGTGGGAACGCTTCAGACGATTGGAGGAACGCACCGTGTCGAAGCAGGCCTTTGATCCCCATCCAACGGTTCCGCTGTCCAAAGTGGTCAAAGCGAACGGTTTTCTCTTTGTTTCGGGCGCGGTGGGCACCGATCCCGCCACGGGCAAAGTCGCCGGTCCGGACATCGAGTCGCAGACGCGGCAGACCCTCGAAAACATTAAGAATACGCTGGAGAGCCTGGGCAGTTCGATGGAGAAGGTGGTCAAAAGCACGGTCTTCTTGACCAACATCGAAGATTTTCCCCGCATGAACCAGGTGTACGCCACGTTCTTTCCCAAAGACGCCCCTCCAGCCCGCTCGACGGTGGCGGTTGCGGCCTTGGCTCGCCCTGAGCTGATTGTGGAGATCGAAGTGATCGCCCTGGCCTGACGTTGCCGCTCGCCGCCTTTGGGCGATTGCCGAACGCGCCGTGCCGCCGCCGCGCGGCACGGCGCGCACGATCGCATCGAAGGAGCTGTTCAGTGTGTGGAAGCTGAGTGAAGACCGCTTTTTCAGCGCGGAGCCGTCGCAGCGCGCGGTGGCCCGGCGCTTGTATGAATCAGTGAAGGCTCTTCCCCTGATCTGTCCCCACGGCCACGTGCCCCCGCAGCTTTTGGGCGACCCCAACGCGCGCCTTGCCTCGCCGGCGGAACTGTTCATCATTCCGGACCACTACGTGACGCGCATGCTCTACAGCCAGGGCATTCCCCTCGAGGACCTCGGGGTGCCCACGGTCGACGGTTCTCCGGTGGAGCAAGATCACCGCAAGATTTGGCAGCGCTTTGCGGAGAACTTCCACCTGTTCATGGGAACTCCCACCGGGCTGTGGCTTAAAGACGAGTTGATCTCCGTCTTCGGCGTGACCGAGCCGCTGAACGGCGAGAATGCGCAGCGCATCTACGACCACCTGGAAGAGAAGCTGGCGTCGGAGGAGTTCACGCCGCGGGCCCTTTTCAAGCGCTTTAACATCGAAGTGCTCTGCACGACGGACGCGGCGACGGACGACCTGGCCTACCACCGGGCGCTGCGGGAGGAGGGGTGGGAAGGGGATGTGCGTCCTACGTTCCGCCCCGACGCGGTGATCAACCTGGATACGCCCGGCTGGAAGGAGAACATCGAGCGGCTCAGCGCCGTCAGCGGGATCGACGTGACCAACTACGACGCCTTCATCCGGGCGCTCGAAGCGCGGCGGGAGTACTTCAAGGAGCTGGGAGCGCGAGCGACGGATCACGCGGCGCTCAGGGCGGACACCGAGCGCCTGTCGGACGCCGAAGCCCGCGCCATCTTCGACCGCGCCCTGCGGGGCCAGGCGGATGCGGGGGACGCCGCCCGGTTTACAGCGCACATGTTAAACGAGATGGCGCGGATGAGCCGCGAGGACGGCCTGGTGATGCAGCTGCACATCGGCAGCTACCGGAACCACAACGAATGGGTGTACCGCCGGTTCGGCCCGGACAAGGGAGCCGACATTCCGGTGGCCGGCGAGTGGACGCGCGCGCTGGCGCCGCTGCTCAACGCGTACGGCAACGATCCCTCGCTGCGCATCATCCTCTTCACGCTGGACGAGAGCACGTATTCCCGGGAGCTTGCGCCTTTGGCGGGGCACTATCCCGCGCTGCTCTTGGGACCGCCCTGGTGGTTCTTCGACAGCCCCAACGGGATGGAGCGGTACCTCGATCAGGTGATTGAGACGGCCGGCATTTACAACACCGCGGGCTTCAACGACGACACACGGGCCTTCGCCTCGATTCCCGCCCGGCACGATATGTGGCGCCGCGTCACGTGCAACTGGCTGGCCGGCAACGTCGTGCGCGGGATCCTCGACGAGGAAGAGGCAGCCCGGGCTGCGTACGAGTTCGCCTATGGACTGGCCAAAAGAGCGTACAAGTTATAGCGAGGCCGGTCGGCACCCAAGCACAAGCGAAGGTTGAATCCGGCGCCGGCCGGTGTGCAGGCCCAGTCCCCAGGCTCGATGGGGGCTGGGCTTTTCGCGCTTGGGCGCCTCGAGACTCCGGAAAGAGCGGAAGAGCGGAAGAGTCCGTACATTCCGCCGAATAATGCCAGGATTCAGAAGGTAACTTCTCGTGCGAACCGTATGTTTTCCGTGCGGCTTGTCCGGCAAGGGAGCGGGGACCGCGCGCGGCGCCGCGGTCCATGTCCCGGCGCCCGGTGAAAAGCGCGGGAGTGGGAGACGGGAGGTGGCCGCAAGGTGTCTCGGGCAAAGGAGCAAGAGGCTGTGTGGCGCCGGAGCGCGCGGTGGCTGGCGCTGGCGCTTGTCGTCGCGGCTGCGGCCAGCGTCGCAGGAGCCGGTTACGTCGCGCACCAGCTCAGCCAGCTGCGCGATCTGGGGCGTCGCGTCGATGCCGTCGCTGCCACGGCACAGGTGGAACTGGACGCCCGGGCCGCGGCCTTCGAAGGGCTTGCGGCCGAAGTGGCCGCGCTTCGCGCGGCCGTGGAGGCCGGCGGCGGCGAAATGGGGCAGCGCCTGGCGCGGGTGAGCGCCTCGCTGGCCGAGGTAGACCAGCGCGTGACAGAGCTCGGCCTATCTGTCGCGGCGCTCGGGAGCCGCCTGGAGCAGCTCGACGAAGCCGTCGCTCAGCTGCAAGCGGTGCACGCGGGGCTGGCGTCGGCCGCAGAGGAGGTGGAGAGCCGGATCCAGGCCCTCCACGAGCAGGTCGCGGGGCAGGCGCTGGAGCTGGCCGAAGTGAATCGGGCGATCGAGGGCAACCGGGAGGCGGTATCTTTGAGTTTCGAGCGACTCGCGGCGCTGGAGGGTGAGATCCGCCGAGTCGCGACGTCTCAGGCGGAGTCCGACGCCGCCGTTCGCTCCGCGTTGACCCAGCAGGAGAGCCGCCTTGCGGGTTTGGAAGCCGAACTGGTTGCGGTGGCCCGGCGCAGCGACGGGCATTTCAATCGCTTGGCTGCAATGGACGCTTCGGTAACGGAGCTGGACCGGCGCCTGGCCGGGCTCGATGCCTTGCTGGCCGAACTGGACCGGCGCGTGGCGCAGCTGGGGGGCGCCGTCGCCGGGCTTGAGGCGGAGCTCGCCCGGGCGATCGACCAGCTGCAGGCGGCCCTGCAGGCGGTGCCGGCGGCCGATCCCGGCAGGGAGGAGTTGATCGTCTACCGCGTCCGCCCGGGGGAGACGCTGTGGGAGATCGCCGCCGCACTGACGGACTCGCCGCTCAATTACCGCACCCTTATGGAGCTGAACGGGATCGAATCCCCGCCGCGACTGCGCGCCGGCCAGGATTTGCTGGTCCCGGTGCGGATCCTCAAGGACCGGCCGAGCGGCGCAGGCCTTTAGGTGCGCCCTTTGATCGCTCGTTGGAAACAAAGGGATGGACGCGGGAGCGGCGCCGTGGTAGAGTCAATTCGCTAACCCCTGGTTGCGCGCCTACATCAAAGACGGGGACGGCGATCCTCCCGCATGCTTCGCATCGGCCCACTCTCTTTAGCGGAACGCAGGAACATGATTGTCGCCACGGTCGAAGGTTGCCTGGTCATGGCGGGTCTGCAGGTCCTGGTCACCTTCGCGCCGGTCTACATCCTCAAGCTCGGGGGCACGGAGGAGCAGGTCGGGCTCCTGGCCTCGGTGCCGTATCTGATCAACACCCTGGCGCTGTTGCTCAGTGCGAACCGCCCCCTCACCTCGGTGCAGGCGCTGCGGCGCTCGGTGTGGAGCGCTGGAGCCCACCGCTTCCTCATGGGGGCCATCCTGTTCGCGCCGCTTCTGGGAAAGGGAGCGCCTCTGTGGGTGATCGTCACCTACAGCCTCGCCTCGGGGGCGATGAGCCTGTCGTCCAATTACTGGACGGCGGCCGTCAGTGACATGTTTCCGCCCAACCGGCGCGGGCGCCTGTTTGGCATCCGCGGGGTTTACACGGGCCTGACGGGCTTTGCGGCCACCTTGGCGGCCGGCTACCTGCTCGACGCGCTGCGATTTCCGCTCAACTTCACCGTCACCTACACCTTGGCGACGGGAGTCGCGTCGGCGGCCATTTACTTCCTGGCCCGCCTCGAGCCGCCTGCCGCGGCCGACGACGAGCCGGGGGTCAAGGTCCCGGTGACGCCGCGCCGCGACCGACGGACTCAGCCCAATCTGTTCGCCTCTTTGGGGAGCCTGTGGGGGGGCGCCGCCCGGGGCGATTTCTTGCGGGTGACGGTTCCTCTCTTCCTTTTCAACATGGGATTTTTCGGGCTTGCCCCGGTGGTGAACATCTATTTCATCGAGCGGCTCGGATTCAGTAACTCGGTGATCGGCCTGTTGATGTCCGCGTATATGGTGTCGCAGGTGGCGGGTTCGCTCGTGTGGGGCGCGCTGGCGGACCGCTTCGGTCACCCGGTCATCGCCTTCGCTGCGCTGGTGGGCATGGCGACCCAGGCGGCCGCCTTCTGGCTCGTCCCGTCCGTAGCGTACCTTCTCGTTATCCAAGTGCTCGGTGGCTTTTGTTTTGCCGGCGTGGTTTTGGGAACGTTTAACATGATTATTGCCATCGGCGGGGCTCGGGATCGTTCGCTCGCTGTCACGTGGGTGAACGTCTTCGCCAACTTCGCCGCTTTCGTGGGACCGCTTGTCGGCACCGCCGTCTTGCTCCACGCCGGGTTCATTCCCGCCTTCATGGGTGCCGCGCTGATGCGGGCGCTGGGCGCCGTCGCACTCTGGCGGGCTGCCGGGGAAACGTGGCGGTCGCGGCCGCACCGGCGGCTCATGGCCCGGTTCCTTCGCCTCGCGCCGCCCGGAACGCCGCGGCGGGCCGCGCGAGGAGAGCAGGCAGTGAAAGGCGTCGGCTAAGACGGGATCGGGCGATCGTGGCGCGTGATCTAGCGGTGGTCCAGGGGAAAACGGACGCGAAACTCAGTCCCGGTTCGCGACGAGCTGCGCACCGTCATCGTGCCGCCCGCTTCGTCGACGAGGCGCCGGACGATGTGCAGGCCCAGTCCCCGGTTTTGATTGGGGCTGGGCTTTTCGCGTTCGGGCGCCTCCAGGCGCTGCAGGAGGGGAAGGGGTAGGGCGGGACCGTTGTTCCATACCCGGATGACCGCCGTTTCGTCCTCGACAGCGACGCTGAGCTCGACGCGCCCTTTGCCCGGCCCCTCATGGCGGCTCGCGGCGGTGATGGCGTTGTCGACGAGGTTGCCCAGGACGCGCACCGCGATATCGTCGCTGATGCGCACCCGGCCCCACTCCGAGTCCAGCTGAACGCTGAGGGAGACCCCCTGCTGTTCGGCCTGGGAGAGTTTTTGCCCCATCATTCCCAAAAGGAGGATCTGGCTGTGGGCCTCTTGGGAGATCGCGGCGGACTGGTTGGGGTGGAGCTCCATGAGGATTTTATTGATATAACGCAGGGCGCGGTCGTGGGCGCCCAGTTGAATCCACGAGTAAACGGCGCTCAAGTGGTTGACCAGATCGTGGTGCAGCTCCCGCGTGCGCTGGGTCACTTCCAGCTCGGACTGCAGCTTGGCGATCTCCAGCTGCTCCATGGCCCGCTGCTGCGCTTCGTCGATGAGGAGCTTGCTGGCCCAGACGGAAAGCAGCGCAATGATCAGCGACAGGCCTAAAGGCGCGAGGGTGAGGTAGATGTCGAAGCTGCGGGACGAGCGGACGATGACCAGGGTAAGGGTGGCCGCGACCACGCTGGAGACCGTCAAGATGATGACGGCCGTCCAGTAAATCTGCTTGTACCGCCGGCTCATGGTCGGAGAGGGTGTCAATGGGGACTCCTCCGCTCAGGCAGGTCGATGCGGGAGCGAGAGATCGGGATGAGCACGAAAGACTTCCACTTGACCAAAATGGCGGCGAAGAGCGGAATGATGCTCTCGAGCCAGCCGAACCCGATGTGCATCCACGGGGAATCGACAATATCTTCGTACCCGATCCTCCAAATGGCGAGGGCCGGCGCGATGACCAGGATGTCGCTCAGTGCGACCAGGATGAAGGAGAGCGAGGCGGCCGCCAGCGCGCCCAGCAGGGTGGCAAGCCGGAAAGCCCGCACGACGACGATGTACGCGGCGAGAAAGATAAAGATGTGCCAACCGATCAAAGCGGGAATGGAGCGGGTCACCGCTACCACCAAGGCGATGATCAGGGTGGGAACGATGACCCGCCGGATCGGCATCCGCGCGCCGATCAGACCTAACGGTGCGTATAAGACGAGGAGAGTTTGGGGTACGATTGCCAGCACCGTTATCAGAATCGGAGTTGCCACCGACAACGCTCCCAAATTGGCCCCCGGGGAGAGCGCGCTCGGCTGGTGGCTGTCACAGGCGACTACTTGCGGACAAGGACTTTGGGCACTTTGGGTTGGTGCCAAAAGATTGCCGATGCCGACGCGACGTTCGCAGCAGCGACGACTCCCAAGAGAGCCAGGATTGCTGCACTAAGAATTCTTTTCATGGTTAACTCCTCCTTTATGTTTCGGTGAATGATGCGCTCGATTCGCTGGTCGAGCCAACAGACGAAGCGCATCCCCGGAGGCAAGACGGAGAAACTCTCCCACAGGAACCCGATGGCCGATGCCAGCCACAGCGTTCCCATCCATTCGGAGCGTACGTGCCCTGGTCCCCAAGCCGCAAAGAGGGCAGCCGACAGAGCGGTCCACAGCAGGGAAAGGGCGACGGCGAACGCCCGCAGCCGGGCTCGCTGCCGCGGCGAGGTGATGGGCTTGGCGGGAACGTCGACCGGCGCGTACCGGCCCATCACTGCCGCGACGGCCGCGCCCAGCGCCACCGCGAGCAGCACTCCCGGGCCTCCGGCCAAGGCCTGGACCAGGAAGGGACCCGCAGCCGCTGCGACCTGCGCGGCTCCTGTAGCAGCCAGCGCCGAGACCACGCCGCAGCGCCATCCCGTCGAGAAGTGGGCGCCTCCGGCGAAGGCCTTTAACGCGCCGGCGGACGCGGCCATGACCAGCGCCTGGGGGAGCACGCCGGCCGCGGCGGCCAGGGCGGCTAAGAGGGCGAGTGTGAAGAGGTTCGAGATAAGGAGCGTCAGCGCGAAGGCGGCGATCTCTTGCTGCTCCTCGCTCCAGTCGAAGTAGGCGCCCAGCCACCGTCCAACGCGCTCTCCGGCTCGTTCCACGTCCTCATCTCCCTTTTTCTTCCTCGATGACGTCGACCCCTGCTCTTAGACTCTCATAAGTTTACATCGGCAGCAAATGTAAAAACTTTAGTATATTTTGCAATGGTTCGTTTAAACCCCGAGAGCGGTCGGGAAAGGCTTTGACCGTTTCGGGGCCGAACCATTGAGCCAGTTGTGCGGCGAAGGAGTGAGACGAGTTGAAACTGGCCCTTTGCAATGAAATGTTCGAGAACGCCCCTTTTGAACAGGTGTGCCGGGTGGCGGCCGCCTACGGGTACCGCGGGGTCGAGCTGGCTCCCTTCACCTTCAATTCCGACGTGACAGCGATCAGCCTGCAGAAGCGCCGGGAGATCGCCGACACCGCGGCTCGTCACGGCCTGGAGATCGTGGGGCTCCACTGGCTGCTCGCCAAGACCGAGGGGCTGCACCTTACCCATCCCGATCCGGCCGTGCGCGCGAGAACGCGCGACTACTTAACGGCGCTCGTTCAGTTCGCCGCGGACGTGGGCGGCCGCGTCTTGGTCTTCGGCTCGCCCGCGCAGCGCAACTTGCTGCCAGGGGTCACTTACGATCAAGCGCTGGAATACGCCGCCGAAGTGTTTCTCCCTGTCTGTGACGCCGCCGGCGAGCGGGGCGCTGTGATTGCGTTTGAACCGCTGAGCAGGGCCGAGACCGACTTCGGCTGCAACCTGGCCCAGGGGCTCGAAATCATCGAGCGAGTGAACCACCCCCAGTTCCGGCTCCACTTCGATGCCAAGGCGATGTCCTACGAAGGAGAGCCCCTCGATCGGCTGGTCGCGTCGTGCGCCCACCTGATCGAACACGTGCACGTGAACGATCCCAACTTGCTGGGGCCCGGCATGGGCGACCTTGACCTGGCTCCGATGGTGCGGGCGTTGGCCGCCGCGGGGTACGACGGCTACCTCTCGGTCGAGGTATTCCGCTTCGACCCCGGGGCCGAGCGTATCGCCAGGGAGAGCGCGGAGTACTTGCGCCGCATTGCCGGGGACATGCTTAAGTAGGAGATTGTGAGGATTTCACCGGCGGGCGGGAGGCGCGGCCTGTGCGCACCAGCGAGGGCCTCATACAGCTAGCGGCGGTTCAGATCCGGCTCAGCCTCGACGACTACTGGACGGAGGAGCGGTTCGCTGAGCGCATCGAGCGCGTCATGGAGCAGGTCGCACGCCGCCTCGACCCCTCTTTGCCGGCGCTGGTCGCCTTTCCCGAGGATGTCGGCCTGATGTTGGTAGCGCAAGGGATGCAGGCGAGCCTGAAGCGGATCAAGCCGACGGTGCGGGGGGCCATTGTGCGGGGCATTCGTTCGCAGCTTTTGCGCGTGGTGTGGCACCGCCGGCGAACCCGCCTCAGCTGGGTGCCCGCCCTCTTTTACGCCCGCCATGAGCGGATCGCCCGCACCTATTTCAGCGTCTTCGCCGGCGCCGCCCGGCGCTACCGTGTCACCCTGGTCGCCGGCTCTGTCGTCCTGCCGCCCTACCATCTTTACGACGGCGAAGTGCTCTGGCGCAAAGGCCCCATTCGCAATGCTGTGTACAACACCGCTTACACGTTTGGTCCCGACGGGAGCGTGCTGGGCGCGCAGTACAAGGTGCACTTGATCGAACTGGAGGAGGGCGGGGCGCTTCACCTCAACGCCGGCGATGTGGGGGACTTGCGCGCGGTGGCCACGCCGGTGGGGCCCGTGGGCGTGGCCATCTGCCTCGACGCGTTTCAGGACGACGTGGTGCGGGCGCTGCGCGAAAAAGGGGCCAAGATTTTGGTGCAGCCTTCGGCGAATCCCCAGCCCTGGGACGCTCCCCAACAGCTGGACTGGCTAAGCGGGGCGTACCGTCGCACCTACGAAGAGGCCAAGTTCGAGTACGCCGTGAATCCGATGCTGACGGGCAGGCTGTGGGACCTGGAGTTTTACGGCCAGTCAAGCATCATCGGCTCGCCCGCGGCATGGCACGCATGGGCTGAGGCCGGCTCCCGGGGACGCGGTGCCGCCGGCTACGCGGCAGTGGGGCCGAAGCCGGGTTTTTTGGCCGTCGCGCACAGCGACCGCGAAGAGGAGATCCTGGTCGTCACCGTGCCTCGCCCCGTCCCGTGAACGTCCCGTCGGCCGTCAGGACGAGGCGCGCCTTGACGGGGTCGTCGACGATGACTGCGTCGGCGCCGGCGGCTTGGGCGCGGCGAAGGAGCGCTGGGCCGTCGGCGCCCCACGCGTGGACGGCGATTCCGGCCGCGTGGAAGGAGGCGACGTACTCCGGCGTGAGGCTCAGCGCGTGGGCGTGCACCGCGCGGCAGCCCAGCTTTTGTACGTAGCGGGGGGCATCCAGTAGGCGCGCCGCGACAAGGCACGCGGTCGCGACCTGGCCATCCAAACGGCGTACCTCGACCAGCGACGGGTGGTTGAAGGAGCTGATCAGCGCCCGGCCCACCAGATCGTACTCCCGCAAAACGCGGACGACGGCGGCTTCGATTCCGCGGTAGGGAGCGACCAGGTTGGCCAACTCAATGTTGAGGACCCCGCGCCACGAGCCGCGGCAGGCCAGCGCGGCCACCTCTTCCAGCGCAGGGAGGCGCTCGCCGGCGAATGCGGGAGAGTACCACGATCCGGCGTCGAGGCGGCGCAGCTCCTCCCACGTGTGCGCCGCGATGAGGCCTTGCCCGTCGGTGGTGCGCTCCAACGTCGGGTCGTGGCAGACGACGAGGCGGCCGTCGCGCGACATGTGCACGTCGAGCTCGATGCCGTCGGCCCCCGCGGCGATGGCGCGGGCAAAGGCGGCCAGGGTGTTCTCGGGCGCTGCGGCGGAGAAGCCCCGGTGTGCGATGATGAGTGGCAAAGTTCTGTCGTTCATACTTCGCCCCCCTTGCGGCGGCTCGCTTTGCCAGCGGCGGCTCTCCTTCCATTTTGCGCCGGAAGGAGGGGGCGAATGCGCCGGCTCCTGCCCGGAAGCAAGGAGACGGAGGGGGAAACGAGAATTGTTCATTAAAAATTAGCTCAAAACAAAAATGTCTGGAGGGAGATCGGGTGGGTGGAAACCCGTTGACGCGGCGGCGCGCGCGGTGTGCCGCGCTCGCAGCGCTGTTGCTCGCCGGCGCCGCCCCGGCTGTCGCTTGGGCCGCCGCGGACGTGACGGTGCTCCAAGTGTTCGTCCACGAGGGCGGCAGCTACCTTGAGGACACCAAGGTGTTCTTTGAGGCGTTCGAGCGTGCGCATCCCGAGATTAAGATCGAGATCGTGCCCGGGCCCGCCGGCTCAAGTCCCGAAGAGAAGCTGTCGATCATGGTGGCCGCGGGGCTGCCTCCAGATTTAGCGCGCCTTTGGAACACGAAACAGGCAGCCAAAGCGGGACTTTTGCAGGAGATTACGCCCTACTTCGAGCGGCTGCCGCCCGAAGACCAAAACGACCTTTGGCCTCCGATCCGCGAGGCGCTCAGCGTAGACGGGAAGCTGTACGCGCTGCCGCTGGGAACGGCGGTGGGCACATACTTTTTCAACCCGCGGCTTTTCGCCGAGCGAGGCGTCGGCTACCCGGACGATGCGTGGGCCTGGGAGGTGGAAGGGGTTCAAGAGCTCAGGAAGCTGACGGTCGACCGGGACGGCGACGGCAGGCCGGACGTGTGGGCGATGGTCCGGGCCGGCGGCCAAGGCTACCACGTCTACTCCTTTATCTACTCAGCGGGAGGGGGCCCTCTCTTCAACGAAGCGGGCACCCAGTTCTTGGGTAACAACGCGGCGACCGTCGAGGCGCTCCAGTTCCTTTACGATCTGGCTCATGTCCACAATGTGATGCCCGCCACCGGAAGCTCGTACACCGATTTCATCAATGAGAGCGCGGCCTCCATGCTGTGGGGGAGCTTCATGGTGGGCTACTTCGATCCCTTCCCCGATTTGGCCTGGGATATCGCTCAGATTCCGACCTTCCGCGGCAATCGGGCAACGAGCCTGTGGCCGGAGACGCCCTACGGAATCCCTCAAGGGGCCAAACATCCGGACGAGGCGTGGCAAGTCCTTAAGTTCATCTACAGCCGCGAGGGGCAGACTCTGGCGATGGAGATGGGCTGGGGCATTCCGCCGGCCAGGGCCAGCGTCGCGCAGACGGCCTTTGTGCGCGCCTTTCCTCAGACCAACATCGACGCGTTGATCAAGATGTTGCAATCTCCGCTCAACCAACCGACGCCCCAGCAAGCGCCGTCCCAAGCGACCTCGCTGTTGGTGCGGGCTTTTCAAGACGTCATCGCGGGCGTGAAGGCGCCGCGGCAAGCGATTGAAGAGGTCGACGCGGCCATTCAGGCGATCTTGGCGGAGAGCGCCGGTCGCTGACGCTCTTCCTGATCCCCTTCCCGACTCTCTTTCCACCGAAGGACGCGTTCAGCGGGAGCGCGGATCCCCCCGCGAGGAGGGATCCGCGCCGGTCGGGCTGAAGTCGATCGGCTCATTGCGAGGGGGCGTGGGCCAGGGCGCTGACCAGACCGGTGTACAAGCTCACAAAACGAGCCTCGTCCAGGGGCTGGTTGTCGTTCCAAAGCGCCGCGACACAGTACCGCTCACCGTTGTGATCCCTCAAGGCGGAGACGAGCGTCAGCACCCCCGGCTCCGAACCGCCTTTATATGCGACCCGCTCCCAATCGGCCGTCCGGACGGGTCCGGGATTGACGTGCATCAGCGGCAGCTCTTCGACGTAGCCCATCAAGCCGCAAAGCTCCCAGGCGGTGAAGTACCATTCGATATCTAGGGCCACCGGATCGCCCGTCAAGAGGGCCGGCGAGGGCAGAGAAAGCTGGCTCAACTCGTCGAGGAGCTGCCGGCGGGCGGCCGGTTCAGCGGCGCGGTAGGCGGCGAGGCGGGCGGCATGCTCGGGGTTTTTGAGGACAAAGGCCTCGCGCGTGGTAAGGAGGGGGCGGTTGCGCGGCGCAAAGTTCTCCACTTTTTCGCGGCCAATCACGTGAATGAGGAGATCCGTCGCCGTGTTGTCGCTGGCGGAGATCATCGCCGTGGCCAAGGTGTGCAGCGTGAGCGGCGAACCGGTGGGCCAGGTGTGGAGCACCCCGGTGGGCAGGCTCTTCGCCTCGTCGGTCAAAGTGACGACGTCGCTCCACGAGCGCAGCCCGGCGTCAACCTCCGCCTTCAGCGCGGCGAGCACCGCGAGCTTGAAAGCGGACGCCGCGGCCAAGGGAGCGTCGGCATTCAAAGCCGCCAAGACGGCGCTCTCTTTGACGACGAGCAGGCTGATCCGGCCCGGCAGCTGCTGGAACGCCGCCACCGCTTCGTCGAGAGAGCCGCTCTTTGCAATCGGGGGGCGCAGGAAGAGGCCGGCGATCAGCCCGGCGTCGTCCAGCGTGATGTGAACCGGAACGATACCGGCCGCGAAGTGGACCAAGTACTCGCCGTCCGCCTCCTCGACGCCCTGGTATTCGCCCAACGACGCCGCGAGCTGTGCGATCACGAGCTGGACCTGGGATGCAGGGACCTGGGCGAGGAAGCTGGGTGCAAACCACTCCGGCTCCGGCGTCTCGCTCAAAAAGAGGCGCTCGATCGCCTGCCGGGGGGAGAGCGGCTCGCCGGCCGCCGGGACTGCGCCGACGAGGGCGGCCGTCGTTAGGAGGGTGCACAGCGCCAGCGCAGCCATCTTCTTCTGCCTCGTGTTGCTCTTCAACTTCACTGCATGGATTCACCTCGTCTCCCTCGCCCCCCGGCGACACTTGTCCATATTTCTCGCCTCAGGTCGCGCCTCCTCGCGGGCGCCGGCGCTTAAGGGCTTGTTGCGCCGGTCCACCGCCCGGAGCGGAAGCGAACCCATAAGGTGGTCGCGCGCGCAACCATCCAAAGGACAAGGGCCCACCACACCAGTGCGAGCGACGGCCCGGCCAAAAGCCAGCCGGCGGCGACGAAACAGGCGAAGGTGAACGAGCTGAGGAGCATCGCGTTGCGCAAGTAGCGGGTATCCGTCGCTCCGATCAAAATCCCGTCGAGCACGAAGGCGACGGCATTCACCGGCTGACTGAGGGCAACCACCCAAGTGAGCGAGCGGACTACACTCTGTACGGCCGGGTCCCGGGTGAAGAGCCGGGCGATTCCGTCGGCGCCCGCTGCATAAGCCAGGGCGAACGCGATCCCGGTGCCTGTTCCCCACAACAGGGCCGCCAGGGCGCTGGAGCGGGCCGCTGCGGCGTCGCCCCGGCCCAGCCACGTCCCCACCGTCGTCTCCGTCGCGTACGCGAAGCCGTCGACGCCGTAGGCGACCAGCATCCACAGCTGAAGGAGGATGGCGTGGGCAGCCAGTTCATGAACGACGTGGAGCCGGGCGGCGAGCGTGGTGGCCGCGCCCAACGTGAGGACCAGCGTCAGTGTCCGCACGAAGAGGTCTGCCTGCACCCAGAGAAAGCGGCGCCAAGGAAGCCTGCGCCACCCAAGGAGCCAGCTCCAATCCCAGTGGGCGGCCGCGCGGCGCCGCACCACCGCCGCCGCGGCGCACCATCCACACAGGTGCGCGGCCAGGCTCGACCAGGCGGCGCCCGCGACGCCCAGCGAGGGCAGGCCCCATACGCCGGGAACGAGGAGGAGATCGCCGGCGATGTTGACGAGGTTGATGCCGATGGTCAGGAGCATCGGGGTCAACGCGTCGCCTTGGCCCCGCAGGTACCCCACGATGCCAAAGAGCATGAGGGCGAAGGGCGCCTCCCAGATGCGGATGGCAAAGTACTCCTTGCCCAGCGCGGTGACGGGCGCCGCGGCTCCCACCACGGCGAATCCGACGGCGCTGATGAGCGTTTGCAGCGCGATAAAAAGGGATCCCACGGCAAGGCCCAAAGCGAGCGCCTGGAAGAGGATGAGCGCGGCGCCGCGGGCGTCCTGGCGGCCCCAGGCCTGGGCGACGAGGCCGGTCGAGCCCATGCGCAGGACGCCGGCGACGAAGAACAAGGAGTTGAAGATGACGTTCGCCGTCGCCGCCCCCGCGAGATGAGCCGGGTCGGGGAGGAGGCCCAGGACCATCGTGTCGACGATCCCCAGGAGCGGGACCGCGAGGGTGGAGACGACCGTCGGAACGGCAAGGCGGAGGAGTTCGCCGTGCACTTGCCGGTCGAAGGCCCCGCGGCGGGCGGGGCCGGCGTGGGCGTTGGACATTCCTGCTGCACCCCTGGGCATCCCCCTTTCCTCTCGGAGAGGAAAGGGGGCGGTAACTGCTTTATTTTACCATTTGGCGGCCCGTTCGGGGTGCGCAGGCGTCACCACAGATTCCAGCCGGGGACCAACGGCTGCGTCGTCGCGATGGTGTAAAGGGACGGCAGCCACGCGATGGCGATCAGCACGGCGCTGACCAGCACCCACGGCGAGATCCGGTCGAGGAGAAGCGGCATGCGCTCGACGTGGTGCAGCGGCTTCGATTCGGGCACGTCGGCCGCGGCCGGCGCTTTGGCCTTGGAGGCGAAGGCGGTCATGATCATCACCACAAAGAAGAGCAGACCTGAGACGGTGATGATAAAGCCGCCCCACCCGACGAGCATGCCGGCCAGGTTCCATTCGGTGAAGTTGGCGTAGGGCGCCTGGCTGAGGTAGGTGCGGCGAGGCACGCCGGCAATTCCCATCCAGTGCATTCCCCGGGCCATGATCAGCATGCCGAAGAACCAAAGCCACACTTGCAGCACCGCCAGGCGCCTGCCCCAAAGGGCGCGCCCGGTGAGGAGCGGCACAAACCAGTAGCTAATCGCCATGAAGGTGAGCGTGACCGCCCCCGCCACCTGGGTGTGCAGGTGTCCCGGCACCCACAGCGTGTTGTGGACGACCAAATTCATCGTAAAGGTCGCGTTGATGAGGCCGGTGATCCCGCCCGTCGCGAAGACGAGCATGGCGAGGAGCTGCCCGGCGGCGGACGGATTGGTCAGCCACGGAAGGGCGAGCAGCCAGGCCAAGAGTCCCTTGCCGCCGCTGCGGCGGGCGCCGTCTTCCACCGACGCCACGACGGTGAACGCCGTGATGAGGCTGGGGAAGATCACGGCGAACGTCAGCACGGCGTGAATGATCTTGGTATTTTCGTGAACGCCGGGGTCGGTGTACATGTGGTGGAAGCCGGTGGGCACGGCCAGCGGGATGAAGAGCAAAAAGACCAGGCGCGCCAG
>k87-221479_pt1 | contig 17301 bp, 13 predicted proteins | sample MGYA00084031_6733416 | MGnify analysis MGYA00084031
ATCTATCTCTTGACCGAGGATGAAGCGACGATGTCAGTTCCGAATTTGCAGGGCGAGTCGCTTCGCGATGCGATGGAGGTCCTGACCCTGATGCGTGTTAAGGTCATGGTCCAGGGGGAAGGCTACGTTACCAAGCAGATGGAAACGACCGAGAACGGCCAGCGGACGGTGCATCTGACACTGACGCCTGCCGAGGATAAGTCGGAGGCAAGCGACAGCGGAACCGGAGCTGAAATCGAAAACGAAACCGAAAACGAAGCTGAATCCGGAACCGCAACTCAAGAAGAGAAGGCAACCGATGCCGCCGACCAGGCGGCGGGAAGCGAAGAGGACAAGGAATAGCTTGTTCTATCCCCGGTCTGTCCCGAATACTCATGTGATGAAGGCATTTCATGAGCTTTCGGGTTCAAACGGGGAGGGAAGCTTAAGGTGAAAGTATCCAAGGTATCACAGCGGCGCCGTCTGCTCTGGAGCCTGCTGCTGCTGCTCCTGCTGTTCTCGGCATTGATCGTCAGGCTGGGGTATGTCCAAATCGGAAAGGGCGCGGAGCTGTCAGCGAAAGCAGAGGAGCTGTGGCGCCGGGCCATTCCGTTTTCGGCGAAGCGGGGCGAGATTCTCGATAGAAACGGCACCGCGCTTGTAACCAACATCACGACGCCGACCATATGGGCCATTCCGGCGCAGATCCAAAACCCCGATGAAACAGCCAAGACGCTCTCCGGGATGTTGGGGGTAGGCGAAGCCGATGTGAAGAAGGCCATTACCAAACGGAAATCCATGGTGGAACAAATCAAACCCGGAGGGCGTAAAATTACGATGGAGCTGGCGCAGGAAATTCGTGATTTGAAGCTGCCGGGTATCGTTGTTGCCGAAGACAACAAGCGTTATTATCCATACGGCGATCTTGCCGCACATATTTTGGGATTTGCGGGAATTGACAATCAGGGACTTACCGGCTTGGAAGCGAAGCATGACGATAAGCTGAAAGGGTTCAACGGGAATATCTCGTACCTGTCGGATGCGGGGGGCAGGCTGATGCCGGGCTCCACCGAGACGTATAAGGAACCGCGTAACGGCTTGAATCTGGAGCTGACGATCGATAAATCGATTCAGTCCATTATGGAACGGGAGCTTGATCAGGCGATGGTGAAATACCAGGCCAATGGGGCTTGGTCCATCGCCATGAATCCGAAGACGGGCGAGATTTTGGCCATGGCCAGCCGTCCGAGCTACTCGCCAGCGAATTATCAGGAATTCTCCCCCGAGACGTACAATCGGAATCTTCCGATCTGGATGACGTACGAGCCGGGGTCGACCTTCAAGATCATCACGCTGGCCGCAGCGCTGGAAGAGGGGAAGGTGGATCTGAAACATGATCATTTCTTTGATTCAGGCGCAGTCGAAGTTGGGGGCGCTCGCCTCCGCTGCTGGAAGCGGGGCGGACATGGCAGCCAGACCTATTTGGAAGTCGTCCAGAACTCCTGCAACCCGGGCTTTGTGGCACTCGGCCAGAAGCTCGGCAAGGAAAGCCTGTTCCAATATATCCGCGATTTCGGCTTCGGCTCGAAGACGGGGATCGATTTGAACGGGGAGGAGAACGGCATCCTGTTCAAGCTGGACAACGTCGGGCCCGTTGAGCTTGCGACGACGGCCTTCGGCCAGGGGGTCTCGGTGACTCCGATCCAGCAGGTGGCCGCAGTATCTGCCGCCATTAACGGAGGCAAGCTCTACAAACCTTATGTGGCCAAGGCATGGATCCATCCGGAAACCGGCGAGGTGGTGGAGGAAGTGAAGCCGCAGATGGTGAGGCAGGTCATCTCGGAAGAGACGTCCAAGCAGGTCCGCGAAGCGCTGGAAAGCGTCGTGGCCAAAGGAACCGGACGGCCTGCCTTCATCGACGGCTACCGCGTCGGCGGGAAGACCGGGACGGCCCAGAAGGTCGTGAACGGACGTTATTCCTCCACCGAGCATATCGTATCCTTTATCGGCTTCGCGCCGGCGGACGATCCTGAGATCGTTGTGTATACCGCGGTCGACAATCCGAAGGGAATTCAATTCGGGGGCGTGGTTGCGGCTCCGATCGTGCAGAACATCTTGGAGGATGCGCTGCACTATATGAATATTCCGCCGCGGAAGGATCAGCTTCCCCGCGATTACAAATATGGGGAAGTGCCGACCGTAACCGTGCCGGATCTGGTTGGAGCGACGGTTCAGGAGCTCTACGAGGACTTGAACATGAACTTTAACCTGGCCAAGTCGGGGACCGGCAACACGGTCATTTCCCAGGCGCCGAAGCCGGGAAGCCGAGTGGAGCGGGGATCCACGATCCGTATCTACATGGGCGAGGCTCCGGACGAAGCGAAACACGAACATTAAGCCGTATCATCCGGATAGACGCCGTGCCGGATGATACGGATATATAGAGAGAGGGATATCCATGAAATTGAACGAATTATCATCCGTGCTGGCAGCCGCCGTGATCGACGGTGCCGGTGACGTTGAAATTACCGGAATCCAAGTTGATTCTCGGGAAGTAAAGCCGGGCGATCTGTTTATATGCCTTCCGGGTCATACCGTGGACGGCCATGACTTTGCCGCCCAGGCTGCCGAGCGGGGCGCAGTTGCCCTGGTCGTGGAGCGGAAGCTTGACATCCACCTTCCCCAGATCATCGTAAAGGACAGCCGGTTCGCGATGGCCGGGCTTGCTAATGCGTTCTTCAATCAGCCTAGCTCGCGGATGAAGATCATCGGCGTGACGGGAACGAACGGCAAGACAACGACCACCTATCTGATCGAGAAAATCATGAATGATCATGGTTTAAAGACCGGATTGATCGGAACCATTCAGATGCGATACGCCGGCAAGTCGTTCCCAATGCCGCGCACGACGCCTGAAGCGCTGGAGCTTCAGCGGAACCTGAACGAGATGGCCGAAGCAGGCATGCAGTGCTGCGTGATGGAGGTTTCCTCCCATGCGCTGGAGCAGGGACGCGTCAAGGGCACGGATTTCCGCACCGCGATATTTACGAACCTGACGCAGGATCATCTTGACTATCATCATACGATGGAAGAATACCGGGCGGCCAAAGGGTTATTTTTCTCCCGCCTTGGCAACGCTTTTCCCAAGGACGAACAGTCCCGCAAATATGCGGTCCTGAATGCCGATGACGAGGCTTCCGCATATTTTGCCAAGCAGACGGCTGCGGAAGTCATCTATTACGGCCTCGGCGAGCAGGCGGATGTGCGGGCCAGCAACATCGCGATTACTGCGCAGGGCACGTCGTTCCATGTGGATACCTTCCGAGGAAGCACGGATATATCCATCAAGATGGTAGGCAAGTTCAATGTATATAACGCGATGGCTGCCATTGCTGCAGCGCTGCTTGAAGGCGTTCCGCTTGAGGACATTAAGAGCAGCCTGGAATCCGTTCCGGGTGTCGACGGCCGGGTTGAGGTTGTCGATGAGGGCCAGCCGTATGCGGTGATCGTCGATTATGCGCATACGCCCGACGGGCTCGAAAACGTGCTGCGGACGGTCAATGAATTTGCGGAAGGACGGGTGCTGACCGTGTTTGGCTGCGGCGGCGACCGTGACCGCACCAAACGGCCGATCATGGGTAAGATCGCTGCCAAATACAGCGATATCGTGCTTGTTACTTCGGATAATCCGCGAACCGAGGACCCGGGAGCGATCCTTAAGGATATTGAGGCGGGATTGGTTGAGGACGGCGTGTCCGAAGACCGCTACAAGCTCATTGTCGACCGCCGCGAAGCCATTCAAAAGGCTATTGAAATGGCAAGCCCGGGCGATGTAGTATTGATTGCGGGGAAAGGTCATGAGACCTACCAGCTGATTGCGGGCGAAGTGCTTGATTTTGACGACCGCATCGTAGCCAAAGACGCGATAAGGGGCAGACAATAGTGATCCATAAATCATTGCGGAGCATTGCCGACATGTGCGGCGGTACGCTCTCACGAAACCAAGACGACGATATTGTAATTCAAGGAGTCGCAACCGACTCCCGCACGATACAGCCGGGCAATCTGTTTGTTCCGATTGTCGGCGAAAAATTCGACGGACATCAATTCGAGGCGGCTGTGCTTGCAGCCGGCGCCGGCGCGCTGCTATGGCAGCGGGATCATGGGCCGGTCCCTGACGGTCCTGTCATCCTTGTGGATGACACGCTGTCGGCTCTCCAGAAACTTGCAGCCGCTTATTTGGCAGAGAGCCGCGCCAAGGTGGTCGGCATCACCGGCAGCAACGGCAAGACAACCGTGAAGGACATGGTGACCGCGCTCCTCGAAACCCGTTACAAAGTTCATAAGACGCAGGGCAATTATAACAATCATATCGGTCTTCCGTTAACGGTGCTTGCGATGAAGGAAGATACGGATATCGCGGTGCTCGAGATGGGGATGAGCGGCCGGCATGAGATTGAGCTGCTCTCTTCGATTGCGCGCCCGGATATCGCGGTTATCACGAATATCGGCGAAGCGCATTTGCTTCAGCTCGGCTCGCGGGAAGAGATTGCCCGGGCCAAGCTTGAAATCGTGAGCGGCATGAAGCCCGGCGGATTGCTGGTATACCATGGTGATGAGCCGCTGATCGATCAGGTGCTGCAGGAGCCGGGAACGGTCAAGCCGGCGTCCATGAACACCTTTACGTTCGGCAGCCGGGACACCAATGACGCTTATCCGACAGGCATGATGTTTCACGCCCGCGGCATTGTGTTCACCTCGAACCGGTATGAGGGCGAGGGCTTCAGCCTTCCGCTGCTCGGACGCCATAATGTCATCAACGCTCTGGCTGCCATGGCGGTAGCGACCCATCTGGGCGTCAGCGACGAGGAGATTCGCCGCGGCTTCGCCGGTCTCAAGCTGACGAGCATGCGGATCGAGGCGATTGAGACGAACCATGGGGTGACGGTGCTGAACGATGCCTACAATTCCAGCCCGACGGCCGCGAAGGCTGCGATCGATGTGCTGGGCGACATGAAGGGATACCGGTGCCGCATTGCCGTTCTTGGGGACATGCTTGAACTTGGGCAGCGCGAGCGGGAATTCCACGAAGAGATCGGACGCTACCTTTCGCCGGATCAAGTGGAGCTCGTATTGACCTACGGTCCATTGTCTCAGCACACGGCGGAGGCGGCAAAGGCGAATTACCCGGACGGGGCTGTTCTTGCGTTCACGGACAAGGAACAGCTTATAACGGAGCTGCTGAAGCGGGTGACCGAGAAGGACATCGTATTGGTGAAGGCTTCGCGGGGAATGAAGCTGGAGCATGTGGTCGATGCGCTTAGAGCTCTGCCTGGCGGCAACAACGGAGTGAGGGGGTGAGCTTATGGACTTTCAGCTGCTGTTATTGACCATCGGTGTAGCGTTTATACTGGCTGTCATTTCGGCCCCGCTGCTGATTCCGCTGCTTCGCAGGTTGAAGTTCGGACAGCAAGTGCGAAACGACGGTCCTCAAAGCCACCTCAAAAAAGCAGGTACGCCGACAATGGGCGGCGTCGTCATTCTGCTTGCGTTCACGCTGACGTTTATCAAGTTTTCGCCGGTCGATACCGACTTTTATGTGCTTCTAGTGGCAACATTGGGCTTTGGCCTGATCGGATTTCTGGATGATTATACTAAAATCGTATTCCGCCGATCGTTGGGACTGACCCCTCGGCAGAAGCTGTTCGGACAGCTTCTGTTCTCGGGGATCATGTGCTGGCTGCTCATTTCCAACGGACACAGCACGGCGATCGGGGTACCGGGGATGAACTGGTCATTCGACTGGGGGCCGTGGTTCTATTATCCGTTCATCGTTCTGATGATGATGGCCATCAGCAACGCGGTCAATTTCACGGACGGTGTGGACGGACTGTTATCCGGCGTCAGTGCGATTGCTTTCGGAGCCTATGCCATTGTGGCGATCCAGTCGACCTCGTTCGCGGCGGCCTTCTGCGCGGCGGCGATGATCGGCGCGGTGCTCGGGTTTCTGGTGTTTAACGCGCATCCGGCCAAGGTGTTCATGGGAGATACAGGCTCGCTGGGGATCGGGGGCGCGATCGGAGCCATCGCCATCGTGACGAAAAGCGAGCTGTTGTTCCTTATCCTCGGAGGCGTATTCGTCATCGAGATGCTTTCCGTCGTGCTCCAGGTCATCTCGTTCAAAACAAGAGGCAAACGCATCTTCAAGATGAGCCCGATCCACCATCACTTTGAGCTGTCCGGATGGTCGGAGTGGCGCGTCGTCATCACATTTTGGGCCGTGGGACTGGTATTGGCGGGACTCGGGCTCTATATCAACAAGGGGTTGTAGCATATGAAGCATCCAGATGAATACCGGGGAAAGACCGTCGTTGTACTCGGACTTGCCAGAAGCGGCGTCCAAGTAGCCAAAGTACTGCATAAAGCCGGGGCGGAGGTCACGGTGAATGATCGAAAAGAAAGAGAGCAGTGTCCCGAAGCGTCGGAGCTCGAAGCTTTGGGCATTTCTGTTATTTGCGGGGGGCATCCGGATGACTTGATTCATCCCGGCGTGGCGCTCCTCGTCAAAAATCCCGGCATTCCTTATTCGGTTCCGCCTGTTCAGAAGGCAATGGAGCTGGGAGTTCCGGTCGTAACCGAGGTAGAGGTCGCCTATCATATTTGTGCAGCGCCGATGATCGGCATCACCGGCTCCAACGGCAAGACAACGACGACGACCTGGGTCGGTCAGCTGCTGGAGGACGCCGGTCTGTCCCCGATCGTTGCGGGCAATATCGGCACACCGCTGTCGGAGGCCGCCCAGGAGGCGAATCCGGACAATTGGATGGTCGTGGAGCTCAGCAGCTTCCAGCTCAAAGGAACCGAGGATTTCCGGCCGCGCATCGCCGCGCTGCTGAATATAGCTGAAACGCATCTTGACTATCATGGCGGGATGGACGATTATATCGCATCCAAAGCCAAGCTGTTCGCGAATCAGACGGCGGACGATACCGCTGTGCTCAATTGGGATGATCCCGTGTGCAGGAGCCTCGTCCCGTATATCAAGGCCCGCATTTTGCCATTCTCGATGAACGAAGTCCTTCGTGAAGGTGTTTACGTGATGCCGCCATACGGGGCTGAGGGTCAAATGCCGGGCGGCGAGGAGCCGGAGAGGACTGTCGTCTATACGGACGACAAAGGCTTTACGCATGAGATCATCCGTGTGGAGAACATCGGATTGCCCGGCAGATTCAATGTCGGGAACGCGCTCGCGGCTTCGGCAATCGCAATTACGGCCGGCGTGAGTCCGGATAGACTCGAGCCGGTATTGTCCAGCTTCCGCGGCGTAGAGCATCGGCTTGAATTCGTTGACGAGCGGGACGGCATTGCCTATTACAATAACTCCAAGGCGACAAACTCCAAAGCAACCAACATGGCGCTAACCTCGTTCAAGGAGCCCATCGTGCTCATTGCAGGCGGTCTTGACCGCGGCTCGGATTACGAGGAGCTCGTGCCTTCTCTTAGAGAGCGGGTGAAGGCTGTCGTCCTCCTAGGCCAGACGAAGGAGAAAATCGCGGCTGCGGCGGAAAAAGCCGGGTTAAAGCAAATTATCCTCGTCGATAATGGAAAGGACGCCGCCGATACATTGACTATGGCTGTCCAGGAGGCGGCCCGGCTTGCCGAGCCCGGCGATATTGTTCTTCTGTCGCCGGCATGCGCCAGCTGGGACATGTTCCCTTCCTTTGAAGTCAGAGGACGCATTTTTAAAGAGGCGGTGCATAACCTTTAAGTAGGGGGGTGGATAAGCCCCTACTAAGGATGTACGAGGTGGCCTTTCCATGAACAAGAACCGCCAGGCGCCCGATCTGTGGCTGCTTATATGCATTTTGGCCCTGCTGGCCATCGGGATCGTAATGGTATACAGCGCAGGCTCCGTGCTCGCCTTCCATGATTACGGCGATAAGTTTTATTTTGTGAAACGGCAGGCGTTTTTTGCTTGCCTCGGGCTTGCGGCCATGTATTTCACTTCCAAAATCGACTATAAAGTATGGATGAAATACAGCAAGCTGGTGCTGCTCGTCTGCTTCTTCCTGCTCGTTATCGTTCTGATCCCGGGGATCGGGGTCGTTCGGGGCGGCGCGAGAAGCTGGCTCGGCATCAGCTCGTTCGGCATTCAGCCTTCCGAGTTTATGAAACTAGGGATGATTCTGTTTCTATCTCGGTGGCTCAGCAAACAAGACTATGATATTACTTCATTCAGCAAGGGACTGCTCCCGCCGCTAGGTTTGATCGGCCTTGCTTTCGGATTGATCATGCTGCAGCCGGATCTCGGCACCGGCGCGGTTATGCTCGGGGCTGCCATGATGATCGTGTTCACGGCCGGTGCGCGAATGAAGCATCTGGGATTTCTTGCTTTAGGCGGTGTCGCGGGCTTTGCCGGACTAATCCTTACGGCTCCGTACCGGTTGAAGCGGATTACGGGCTTTCTCGATCCATGGTCGGATCCGCTCGGGACCGGCTACCAGATCATTCAGTCGCTGTATGCAATCGGCCCCGGCGGCCTTGGCGGCCTCGGTCTTGGCATGAGCCGCCAGAAATATGCTTATGTGCCTGAACCGCAAACCGACTTTATCTTTTCCATCTTGGCCGAAGAGCTCGGCTTCATTGGCGGGCTGATCGTGCTGCTGTTGTTCGCGGCTTTGGTATGGCGAGGCATGAGGGTCGCCATGACGGTTCCGGACGGCTTCGGCAGCCTGCTCTCCGTAGGGATTGTCGGAATGGTCGCGATTCAGGTTGTCATTAATATCGGCGTTGTCATCGGAATGATGCCGGTAACCGGCATTACGCTGCCGCTGATCAGCTACGGAGGAAGCTCGTTGACACTGATGCTGACCGCGCTCGGCATTCTATTAAATATTTCCCGTTATGCGAGGTGAACAGTATGCGTGTCGTATTAACAGGCGGCGGGACGGGTGGGCATATCTACCCGGCTGTCGCCATTGCAAGGCAATGTGAATTGGAAGATCCGAAGACGGAATTTTTATATATCGGCGGGGAGCGGGGCCTGGAAAGCAAGCTGGTGCCCCAGGAGAAGCTCCCGTTTGAAAGCATTGATATTACGGGCTTTCGGCGCAAGCTGTCGTTTGAAAATGTGAAAACGATCATGCGCTTTTTCAAAGGCGTCCATCGATCGAAAGCGCTGCTATCGCAGTTTAAGCCCGATGTTGTGATCGGCACCGGCGGCTACGTATGCGGACCGGTCGTATACGCAGCTGCAAAATTAGGGATTCCGACCATGATCCATGAGCAGAATGCGATTCCCGGGCTGACGAATCAGTTTTTGAGCCGCTACGCGGATACGGTAGCGGTGAGCTTCGAGGGCTCCGAAAAGGCCTTCCCCAAAGCTAAAAGAGCGGTGTATACAGGGAATCCACGCGCGACGACGGTCCAATCCGCCAATCGTGAGCGTGGATTTGCTTCGCTTGGCATCCCGATGGACAGTCAGGTCGTTCTGATCGTCGGCGGAAGCCGGGGGGCCAAGGCGATCAATGATGCCATGATCGGCATGGCCTCTCATATCGGCCGTCTGCCAGGTATTCATTTTGTGTTCGTAACGGGCGATACTTATTTTGAGCGCACGCGCGAGGAGATACGCAGCCGCCTCGGCACGATGCCGAACCATCTTCATATCATGCCTTATGTTCATAACATGCCGGAAGTGCTTGCTGCGACTTCCCTGATTGTAAACCGTGCCGGAGCTTCCTTTCTGGCCGAAATCACTTCGCTCGGCATTCCTTCGGTCCTCATACCGTCACCCAATGTGACCAACAATCATCAGGAGGCCAATGCCAGACAATTGGAGGATGCAGGCGCATCGAGGATGATCCTTGAGAAGGACCTTACCGCGGAAACTTTGTTTGGGCGGCTTGAGGAAATCATGACAAGCCCCGATGTCCGGAAGTCGATGTCCGAGGCTTCCCGAAAGCTCGGGAAACCGGATTCCGCTGCCGTCATTGTGGAGGAAATCCGCCGGCTTACCGGTAAACGCTAAATCGGCTGGGCGATTGTCACACACCTATGGAGCCTGACATAAGATACTCTATAATCGTGACACACCCATGAGGCCGGCATTACAGACAGCGGCCATCTTCCCGCCAGTTTCGGGGGAATGGCCTTTTGTTTTGAAAGTCAAGGGAGGTTTATTTACAATGCAGCAGTGGAAATCGCTACTATCTGAAGCCAATGTCGGAGCCGTCTTATGGAATGAACCGCTGGCCAAATACACAACTTGGAAAATAGGCGGACCAGCCGATTGCCTAGTTGTTCCCGAGAATAAAGAGCAGCTCGCTGAGCTGGTCGCCCTTCTCCATGCCCATCGCATTCCTTGGACACAACTGGGACGCGGCTCGAACATGCTGGTATCCGATAAGGGCATTCGGGGAGCGGTGATCAAGCTGGGCCAGGGCTTCGAGGAGTTTCGTTTCGAGGGGGAGACGGTGACGGCAGGCGGCGGCCTGTCGCTCGTCAAGCTCAGTGTTCTGGCCGGGAAACAAGGATTATCGGGTCTTGAATTCGCCGGAGGCATCCCAGGATCGGTCGGAGGGGCCGTTTACATGAATGCAGGCGCTCACGGGTCTGATGTGTCACGCATATTTAAGTCCGCTGACATTGTACTGGATACAGGGGAATTGGTTACGTATGCTGCCAAAGATATGGCGTTCGATTACCGGCACTCCATTCTGCACGAACGAAAAGGGATTGTGACGGAAGCGGTATTTGAGCTCCAGTATGGGGACCGCAAAGAAATTTCAGCTCGGATGGCTTCCTATAAGGACCGCCGCCGGCGCACGCAGCCGCTCCAATCGGCAACGGCAGGCAGTGTATTTCGCAACCCGCCCGGCGACCATGCCGCGAGGTTGATCGAAGAAGCGGGTCTTAAGGGGCTGCGGATCGGAGGGGCGGAAATTTCGTTGCAGCATGCCAATTTCATCGAAAACACCGGTCAAGCGACAGCAGAGGACGTGCTCGCCTTGATTGAGCATATCAAGGAGACCATTGCGAAGAAGAACGGAATTCATATGGTACCCGAGGTGTATGTTCTAGGCGAGCGGTAAACTCGGAGGTGATACATTGGACAAATTGGTGATTGAGGGTGGAAGGCCCCTATCAGGAACCATACGTATCCATGGTGCGAAAAATGCAGCTTTGCCTATTTTGGCCGCAAGTCTGCTTGCAGAGGGGACCGTGAAATTAAGCAACGTCCCGCATCTGCTGGACATTGAAGTGATGCTCAGCATTCTCAGCCGTCTCGGTTCCAAATGCAAGCACGAGCTGGAGACGGTTACCGTGGATACCTCGTCTGCCAATTCGTTTCATGTCCCGGAAGATTTAATGAAGCAGATGCGATCCTCCATCTTCTTGATGGGACCTCTGCTGGCCCGTTTCGGTGAAGTTACCATTTATCAGCCAGGCGGCTGCGCGATCGGGGAGCGGAAGATCGACCTTCACCTGCAAGGGCTCCAGGCGCTGGGTGCGCAAATCGAGGAAAGCAGCGATAAAATCCATTGCAGAGCCAGCCGGCTGGTTGGAACGGATATTCATCTGGATTTTGCCAGCGTCGGAGCAACCGAGAATATCATGATGGCAGCGGCAACGGCGCACGGCACAACGGTCATTTCGAATGCCGCAAGGGAACCGGAAATTCAGGATCTTCAGCATTTTCTGAACAAAATGGGTGCTAACATCATCGGTGCGGGAACCGATACCATTACGATCCACGGCGTGGAGCGCCTGACGCCTTGCGAATACGAGATTATTCCCGACCGGATCGTGGCGGGAACCGTTATGATCGCCGCTGCCGTCACCCGGGGGAGCGTAACGCTGACGAAGACGAATCCGTCCCATCTGACCTCCCTTATGCATGTGCTGAAGCGCGCCGGTGTTCAAACCAGTGTATGCAATGATATAATAAACATAAGCTGCATGAGCCGTCCAAAAGCGGTGGAACGAATCGTGACTTCGCCGTACCCTTCCTTTCCTACCGACCTGCAGTCCCAGGTGATGGTGCTGCTGTCTGTAGCGGATGGTTTCAGCGTGATGAAAGAAACGGTATTTGAAGGACGATTTAAGCATGTGGAGGAGCTTTCCCGGATGGGAGCCGATATCTCCACGGATATGAACTATGCCTTTATACGCGGTGTTCAGCGAATTTATGGAGCGACCGTAGAGGCAACCGACCTGCGGGCAGGTGCGGCTCTAGTCATCGCCGGATTGGCTGCGCAGGGGACGACGGTGGTTGAGCAAGTGCACCACATCGACCGCGGTTATGATCGGATTGAAAACATGTTCCAAGGCTTGGGAGCGCGTATTTACCGCCAGACTTCCGTACCGAAGCCGCTTGATTTAGCCAATTGAGGTCCTGGTCATCCCCTCCTTGCGGAGGGGGTGGCAGGTCTTTATGGAGAGAGAGGATATGTCTAATACTCATATACCTGTCCTGAAACAGGACAAGCCCAAACCGAGGGCGGCGAGAAAGATTATATGGATTCTGCTGCTATTGTTCATAGCCCTGCTGACGATTCTATTCTTTCGCTCGCCGATCAGCCAGGTTTCTGAGATTCAAATCAAGGGCAATACACTGAATACCAAAGAGCAGCTGATGGAGCAAAGCGGACTCCGGATCGGAGAGCAGTATTTCGGAGTCGATCCCGATGAGGTCAAGCAGCGATTAGCCGAGCTCGGCACGATTAAATCCGCTGAGGTGAATAAGAGCTTTCCCGGCGAGATCAGCATCGTGATCACCGAGTATCCTACAGTCGCCTATGAGCTGTCCGCCGACGGCGATTTTCAAGCTATCCTGTCCAGCGGGACTTCGGTTCCCGTTGCGGCCAGCGGAATCGCCGTAGAAAAGCCGATTCTGACCAAGTGGGACCCGGCCGATCCGAACAAGGCGAAGCTCAGCCAGGTGCTGGCCGAAATACCGAGCAGCATGACCTCCGACATTTCGGAGATTATGCCTTCGCCCACGCTTTCCTTCCCGGACAGGATCAAGCTGTACACGCGCTCCAAGTTCGAAGTCATCACCTCCATTTCGCTGCTTCGGGATAAGGTGGAGTATCTCAATCAAGTGACGGAATTGGAACAGCCGGGTATCATAACGATGCTGGAAGCTGACTCCTACGTGCCTTTCGAGGAAGAAGTTGAAGAAGAGGCTCCGGAAGGGGAATAACCCCCTACTCAGGCGTAGGAATAAATGGTACAATTGAAAGTATTGACAACATTGGGCTCTCATTTATATTTTATGTGTTTTACGGCTCTCAATAGTAAATGTTGGCAGTAAAAATAATGTAGAAAAAAGAGGGATAGCCCCTTCCATGTTGAATAAGTAAAAATGTAAATCTTGAATGACGACTTTATTTTGTTAAACAGGAGGTGCCAGAGCTTGAGCAACAATGACATCATTGTTAGTTTGGACATCGGTACATCCAAAGTTCGTGCTATTATTGGGGAAGTTAATAATGGAACCTTTAATATTATTGGAGTTGGATCTGCCGACTCGGAGGGAATTCGTAAGGGTGCAATCGTAGATATCGACCAGACCGTACAATCCATTCGCAACGCTGTTGATCATGCGGAGCGTATGGTCGGTATTCAAATATCCGAAGTATATGTCGGCATATCCGGTAATCATATCGGACTTCAATCCAGCCACGGCGTTGTGGCAGTATCGAACGAGGATCGCGAGATTGGGGAAGAAGACATCGACCGCGTGCTGAAAGCCGCGGAGGTTGTGGCGCTTCCTCCCGATCGGGAAATAATCGATGTAGTGGCAAAGCAATTCGTAGTAGACGGGTTAGAAGGAATCTCCGACCCTCGAGGCATGATTGGTGTAAGGCTTGAGGTTGAAGCGACGATCATTACCGGCGCGAAGACGGCAATACATAATCTGCTCCGATGCGTGGAGAAATCAGGCTTGAAGGTCAAGGATCTTGTGCTGATTCCGCTAGGCGCCGGCCAATTGGCTCTCTCGAAGGACGAGAAGACGATGGGCTCGGTGCTCGTGGACGTAGGCGCAGGATCAACGACGCTTGCGGTGTTTGAAGAGGGAAGCATTGCAGCGACCTCCACGCTGCCGGTAGGCGGAGATTTCGTGACGAATGACATTGCGTACGGATTGCGGACGTTAACCGATCAGGCGGAGAAGGTCAAGCTGAAATACGGCTGTGCGCTCATGGAGAGCGCTGCGCCTGAAGTTACGTTTAAAGTAACGAGGATCGGAAGCAATGTGGACAAGGAGTTTAACCAAGAGGACCTGGCCGCCATCATCGAGCCTCGGGTTCAGGAAATATTCCAGCTGGTGCGTCAGGAAATCAAACGCCTGGGTTACAATGAGCTTCCGGGTGGTTATATACTTACCGGGGGCACGATGTCCATGCCTGGTGTGCTGCAGGTGGCACAGAACGAGCTGGCGACTTCCGTTCGGATTGCCGTTCCCGATTTTATCGGCGTGCGTGATCCGGGATACTGCAGCGGAGTCGGCATCCTCCATAATGCAATCCGGAATGTCCGAGTGCGCAGCAGTGCAGGAGGAAGCAGCAACAGCGGAAATAGCAAGAAACCGGTGAACCGCGCTAAGCCGCAAAATCCTGTCGCAGCAACTCAGGAGACCAGCCAGAAGCCGGGATTTATTGAACGCTTGAAAAAAATGTTCAGCGAGTTTATATAGCGGATTCATTTGACTGTGGACGTGCCATCCACGCACATTGAGGGGGAGATGGAATAGATGTTGGAATTTGATTTCGAAATGGAGAGCTTAGCTCAAATTAAAGTAATCGGTGTTGGCGGCGGCGGAAGCAATGCCGTCAACCGAATGATTGAAAACGGCGTGCAGGGCGTTGAGTTTATTACGGTAAATACGGATGCCCAAGCGCTCCATCTTGCTAAATCCGAACACAAGCTGCAAATCGGGGACAAGCTGACTCGAGGACTCGGAGCCGGCGCCAACCCGGAAGTAGGCAAAAAAGCCGCTGAGGAATCCCGCGATTTGATTATGAACACCTTAAAAGGTGCGGATATGGTATTCGTGACCGCCGGTATGGGCGGAGGCACGGGTACCGGAGCTGCTCCTGTCATTGCTGAAATCGCTAAGGAATGCGGAGCATTGACGGTCGGCGTCGTAACCCGCCCTTTCACATTTGAAGGACGCAAGCGTTCCTCTCATGCAGAGCTGGGCATCGAGGCTTTGAAGGAGAAGGTGGATACGCTTATTGTCATTCCAAACGACCGGCTTCTCGAGATTGTAGACAAGAAGACTCCGATGCTGGAAGCGTTCCGTGAAGCGGACAACGTTCTCCGCCAAGCGGTTCAAGGTATTTCCGACTTGATCGCGGTACCGGGTCTCATCAACCTCGACTTTGCCGACGTGAAGACGATTATGACAGAACGCGGATCAGCCCTGATGGGAATCGGAATGGCGACCGGCGAGAACCGCGCATCCGAGGCGGCCCGCAAGGCCATCATGAGCCCGCTGCTGGAAACGTCCATCGAGGGCGCACGCGGCGTCATCATGAATATTACCGGAGGAAACAATCTCTCCTTGTACGAGGTCAATGAAGCGGCCGAGATCGTAACCTCCGCTTCGGATCCGGAAGTGAACATGATCTTCGGTGCCATCATCGATGATAGCATGAAGGAAGAAATCAAGGTAACGGTGATTGCGACCGGTTTTGAGAGCAAGCCGATGCCGACACCGCCGGGACGGCGCCCAGCGATGCCGCAAAGCGAACAGCAGCCGGCCTCCGACAAGGGCAATGTGAATCTGAGACCATTCGGGAATCAGAGCACCAATGACCAGCTTGATATTCCTACATTCCTTCGCAATCGTTCGCGTAATAATGATTAATACGAATAAGCCTGCGCTTGTTGCCCCTGCGGCTAAAGCGCAGGTTTTTTTTGTTATGAAATCCGCCGCAAGTTTTAGGAAGAGCCCTCCAGTGTCAGACTTTCGCGAATATCGCTTATACGAGATCATCCGGCTCAAAGCGCCGTCCCAGAGCAGCTTGTAACGCCGTCCACCCGGCATTGGCGGGGCGGGCTTCCCGTGCACCGTTCCCCTGTCTCTAAAAACTGCCCTCCATCGACAAAAAAAGTCTGCGAACGGCCCACAGGTTTAGACAGACTTTGATCCCTATTCTTCTTATACTAGTAGCATCTCCCAAAGCCTTGAAAAGAACAGACGCATCCGAGCGAACAAAGAGCGAAAAAGGAATTCAGACTAGGCGGGTGAAGATCCTGGTTGTTTATATCGATCTGATTTTTATCGTGAACCTGCTGATTGACGGGGTCCTGCTGGCGCTGACGGCCTGGATGCGAAGGACCAAGCTCAAGTGGTGGAGGCTTGCCTTGTCATCCGCGGCAGGGGCTCTCTATGTCGTCATGATGTTTGTCCCGGAGCTTTCCTTTCTGTACACCTTTCTGATCAAATTTGGACTGTCCCTGCTGATGCTGTGGATCGCATTCGGCTTTACCAGCCTGCAAAGCTATATTCACCATTTAGGCGCCTTTTACATGGTCAATTTCGCTGCGGCCGGGGGAATTATCGGCGTTCATTATTTGGTTCAGAATTCGGGGGAGCTGTTTAGCGGGATATGGTATACGGCAACCGGGGGATTATCGTTCGAGCTGAAAGTGGGGTTTTGGGCTGCGTGTATTACCTTTTTTGTAGTTGTATTCGGGTTTAAGGCCGTTCAGACCACGAAACGCAAAATGGAGAGCAGGGAAACGCTCCTGGGAGAGGTAACGGTATGGATCGGAAGCGTGAAAATAAGCTGCAGAGGCCTACTGGATACCGGCAATCAGCTCAGCGATCCTTTGACTCGTACACCCGTAATGGTCATGGAGGCCTCGCTCTGGGAATCGTTCCTGCCGGAGGGATGGAGCGAGCGGCTGGTAGAAGGAGAGCCTGACCGGCTGATTATGGATCTGGGGATGGAGGAATTTGAATGGCAGGATCGCCTGCGGCTCGTTCCTTATCGCGGCGTGAACCGCGGAGCAGCCTTCATGCTCGCCTTGAAACCGGATGCAGTCCGAATTGAGCTCGGCGGCATCGAATATACGACTACCAAAGTACTGATCGGTCTAGACGGAGGCACCCTGTCCGGGGACAGAGCCTATCGGGCTATTATCCACCCGGCGCTAACGGAAGGTGAGGGAACTCCGAATACTTCTTCGAATGCCGCAGCAGATGCGGCAGCAGCGGTAGGGAGCACCCATGGCGCAGGACCGGAGCAAGCCAAGCCGGCAGGATGAGCTTATGAAGGAGTCTTTGAAAACTAGGGTGTATAC
>k87-172266_pt1 | contig 17270 bp, 15 predicted proteins | sample MGYA00084031_6733416 | MGnify analysis MGYA00084031
CGTAACAGTTAATAAACCTTGGTTACCTTCTTTCTTTTCCCATGTTGCTGTCATGAATAAAAACCTCCGTGATTATCCTAATTTTATTAATTTTCAACTCTTTAATTATAACATAGCTTTCTGATGTTTCAACTATAGTGTTTATATTCATTACAATTTTTGAATAAAATCAATAAATTTTTGCCAATCATCTTGATTTACACTTTTGTAGTTAGCGTCTATATTAAAACGTTCTGATAAAAGTTTCAAGTAACACGCAATTAAATTTTCATCTTTTATCTCACTAAACGTAATTGGATACATTACTATAGCGTGTTGATTCAGTAAACTTTTAGCTAATTCAATTGATGAAGGACTATCAATTTCAAGTTGATCTATTATTTTAGGAATGATATTTTTGTTAATGTTCGTTCTTTCAATACCATCTAATTCGATGGGGTTAACGGTTATAATCTCGTTTAGCTTTTCAAATTTTACATCTGCAGACCATTCGCCTAATCTCAAATACTCTAAAATTAAACTTTGTACATTAGGATGCAGTGATTCGTTCTCTATAATTTGAGCTAACGTTAAGTTAAATACACCTAAGTGATTATCAATTAAATCTATCAATAGATTAATTTGCTCTTCAAATTGTGTTTCTTGAAACGTTCTTAATACCTCTGAAGCTTTAAGCTGTCTTTGGTCGAGTTTATCTTTTGCCATATCTTGAATTGGAAGTAGCGACATTCTAGTAGAATGTTCAATGTTTTCATCTTTAATTTGATTAATGATTTCAACTACTGTTTGATACTGTTCTAAATAATATAAGCTTTCGACAAAATAAACAACAATTTTATCGTAATAATCATGTCCTTGATTTAACAATATACTTGCTTCTTCTCTTAATTCTAAATAATGGCCACACTCTTTTAAGACTTCACATTTTTTTAATGAAAGTTCTTCATCCATCGCAAAATGTTGTTCATATAATTCAAACGTTTGATAAGCTTCATCAAACTGTCCATTTTTTATTGCTTGATTAATACTCGTAATGAGCTGATTTTTCAATTTTGGAAATGGAATGATTTCACTCAAGGTTACTCACCTCTTCTATATATGCCGTCTATAATAAGACTACTCCATGTTTCATAGTTTTCATTATGCGACAATTCTGATTGATTAACCCAATTGATTTTCAATGTATCAGTCTCGATAGCTTCTACACTTTCTTTATCAACTTTTAATTTAAAAACAACACCTATATGAACTTTTCCAACTTCATTTTGATCATCGTTGATAAAGCCGATTAATTCCATATTTTCTACATCTTGTTTATTTAAACCAACTTCTTCTTCTAGTTCACGTGCTGCGTTTTCTCTTATAACTTCTTCAACATTAGTAGCGCCAGGAACATCATTCATATGTCCTCCTACGCCAATTGAACTTAAGCCATGAAGTCTACCTTCACCACCACCAGTTAAACGTTCATAAACCAATACTTCGTCATTTTCATTTTCTAATATGCAATACGAAATCAATTGTTTATATGAAGGGTCTTCCTCCATATCTCCACGTCTCTTTGTTTCATATTGATTAATTGTTTCATAAATATATTTTGTTTCTTCATCTTGAATTGATTTAAAGCCATCGAATTGATACGCTTCATCATTAAAAATTGTCTTTCTTGGTACAACTGTTATCATTTCGTCAAATTTAGACATATTATTCTCCTTATTCTTTTTTCTACACTATTTTATCAAAGGGAATATAAAGCGTAAAGGAGATGGGGCTATTCCTCCCTTTTTTCATAAAAAAACTGTCGATAAAGTTCAATCCTTTATCGACAGTTTAAATTGCATATATGAACAGCTATTATTTAGCTAAAGCGTCTTTAGCTTTAGTAGCTAATTCAGCAAATGCTTTTTCATCTGAAACAGCGATTTCAGAAAGCATTTTACGGTTGATATCAATACCAGCTAATTTAAGACCATTCATTAAACGGCTATAGCTGATGTCGTTTTGACGAGATGCCGCATTGATACGTGCAATCCATAATTTACGGAATTCACGTTTTTTCTGACGACGGTCACGGTAAGCATAGTTACCTGATTTCATAACTTGTTGCTTAGCAACTTTATATAATGTATGTTTTGATCCAAAGTAACCTTTAGATAATTTTAAAACTTTTTTACGACGAGCTCTCGTCACTGTTCCACCTTTAACACGTGGCATTATAATTCCTCCTTAAAATGGACCATTAGTCCGCTATGTTTATTATTTTACGTACGTTAACATTTGTTTAACTCGTTTTGTATCTGATTTAGAAACTAATGAAGCTTTACGTAATTTACGTTTCGCTTTAGTAGATTTGTTTGCAAATAAATGTGAAGTGAACGCTCTAGAACGTTTTAATTGACCTGAACCAGTTCTTTTAACACGTTTAGCTGCTCCACGATGAGTTTTCATTTTAGGCATTGAGATTTCCTCCTATTATTTCGGTTTATTTTTCAGTTGAAATTGGCGATAACATTAAGAACATTGAACGCCCTTCCATTTTAGGTCTTTGCTCAACTGTTGCTATATCTTTACAAGATTCTGCAAAGCGTTCTAACACACGTTGACCAATTTCTTTATGCGTAATCGCACGACCTCTAAATCTAATAGATACTTTAACTTTATCTTCTTTAGATAAGAATTTTTGAGCATGCTTTAATTTTGTTTCAAAGTCATGTTCTTCGATAGTTGGACTTAATCGAATTTCTTTAACATTAACTACTTTTTGTTTCTTACGCATTTCTTTTTCTTTTTTCTGTTGTTCGAATTTATATTTACCATAATCCATAATTCTTGCAACAGGTGGTTTTGCAGTTGGTGCTACGATTACTACGTCTAAATCTACTCTTTCAGCCATTTCAATTGCTTCAATTTTAGATTTAACACCAATTTGTTCACCATTTTGACCTATAAGGCGAAGTTCTTTCGCACGAATTTTGTCATTAATTTGAGTCTGATCTTTAGCTATGGTTGACACCTCCTAGAATTTTACGAAGTCGTCCAAGAAAAAAAAGAACGAATGCACAATGCACCCGCTCTCATCCATAAACATTAAAGGTTTATTGTACCTGCTAACAGCTTTACGCGTCACTACAGGTGAGAAGCGGGTATGCTTCTACTTGGTCCGTTTCGTATTCAACAAGACTTATCTTACCAATTATAAACGTTCATGTCAATCTTTATTTAATATTCTTTTCAAATACTTTCATATCCACGTCTTGACTTAAATCAACTTGTTTAAGTGGAATCATTTTTGTTTTATATTTCACTTTATGGAATATAAAGAATGCTAAAAATACTGGAATACCCATATATGTGATGAAGAATCTTCTAGGTTCAAACTCACCTGTTTGAATGAAATCAACATCTTGACCAACAATTACAACCGCACAAAGTGCAAAAGCGAATAGTGGTCCGAATGGGAATAATTTAGCTGTATATTTTAATTTTGTTTTATCATAATTTTGAATATCAAAAGCTCTTCTAAATCTATAGTGACTAATTGCTATACCTAACCAAGCAATAAATCCTGTCATACCTGAAGCAGCGATAATATATTCATATGCACCACCACTTAAGTGCTCAATCGCAAATATAATGACAACAACGACTGCTGTAGCCATAAGCGCTGTATAAGGAACACCGAATTTATTTGTTTTTGAAAATACAGGAGAAGCAAGTTTATCTTTACTCATAGAGAAGAGCATTCTCACTGAAGCATACATACCAGAATTACCAGCTGATAATACGGATGTTAAAATTACTGCGTTCATAAATGAAGCTGCAAATGCTAAACCAGCGTTTTCGAATACGAGTGTAAATGGCGATTTAGCCACTTCATCTCCACCCATTAAATTAGGGTTCGTATAAGGAATGATCATACCAATTACAAAAATTGCTAAAATATAGAATAATAAAATTCTCCAGAATACTTGTTTAATCGCTTTAGGCACAGCACGCTCAGGATTTTCAGATTCACCAGCTGTAATACCGATGAGTTCTGTACCTTGGAAGGAGAATCCTGCTACTAAGAATACACCTAATACGAGCAAGAATGTATTAACATTAGAATCACCTAAAAATGGTGCGTCACCTGCTACGAAGTTATTGAATCCTAAATATTCTCCGCCTAACAAACCGAATATTGTTAATAAACCGACTCCAATAAAGATAATAACTGTAGCAACTTTAATGAAGGCAAACCAATATTCACTTTCTCCATACACGTGAACAGAAAGAGCATTTAAACCGAATATAATGGCCATAAATATTACACTCCATAGCCACGATGGAATAATTTCAAGCGGTTCCCAATAGCTGACAACTTGAGAAGCTATCGTAATATCAGCTGCAACTGTAATAACCCAGTTGAACCAGTAATTCCAACCTAGCGCAAATCCTAATGAAGGATCTACAAATCGAGTCGCATACGTACTAAACGATCCTGAAACCGGTAAATACGTTGCCATTTCTCCTAGAGATGTCATAAGAAAGAACACCATTAATCCGACTATTGCATATGCTAATAGCGCCCCTCCTGGTCCAGCATCTCTAATAGCACCGCCAGAAGTCATAAATAAACCTGTACCTATACAACCGCCAATAGCGATCATTGATATATGTCTATCTTTAAGCTTTCTTTGAACATTGTTTGTTGATTTTTCTTGAGACATTGTTATTTCCTTTCTCCATTCCACAATCGAGCCACTAAAAAAGTCGCATATCCTCAAGATATGCGACCTATATATGTTCATTCCATACAAATTGGTAGCACATCACTTAGTGTGACAGTCCAGTATTTATTAAACACTGGCCCAATAAATAGCATCATGGTTACTATTTATTTCGGCAATATCCCCTTTCATTATTTCAACATATGCGCCATTACGCTTCTGAATAATTACTATTGAATATTGCAACCTCTAACTCATTACTGAGGAATATTTAATTAAATTTACTATTAAAACTATACCCGATGACACAGTGAATTTCAATAGCTTATTACTTTTTCAATCTAATTTCATCTACTAAGCTCCAGATGAACTCATCTTTTTCGACAGTTTTCGAATCTTTAGAACCATATTGGCGGACATTTACTTCTTGATTTTCCACTTCTTTGTCACCAACAACGAGTTGATATGGAACTTTTTTCATTTGAGCTTCGCGTATTTTATAACCCATCTTTTCATTACGATCATCGATGTGAACACGTACGCCTTGAGATTTCAATTCATCATGTAATGTTCTAGCGTAATCATAATGTAAATCAGCATTAACAGGAATAATTTCTACTTGTTTCGGAGCTAACCAAATTGGGAACACGCCTTTTGTTTCTTCTATTAAAAATGCAGTGAATCTTTCCATAGTTGAAATAACACCTCTATGGATGACAACAGGACGATGTTCTTCACCGTCATTACCGATATAAGTTAAATCAAATTTTTCTGGTAATAAGAAATCAAGTTGCGCAGTAGATAAAGTTTCTTCTTTACCCATTGCTGTTTTCACTTGAACATCTAATTTAGGACCGTAGAATGCCGCTTCACCAATTGCTTCTTCATATGGTAATTCCATTTCGTCAATAACTTCTTTAAGAACAGCTTGCGCTCTATTCCACATATCATCATCGTCAAAATATTTCTCTTTATCTTCTGGGTCACGTAAACTTAATCTAAATGTATAGTCTTCGAATCCGAAATCATCATATACATCAAGAATCATGTTTACAACGCGTTTGAATTCTTCTTTGATTTGATCAGGTCTAACAAAGATATGCGCATCATTTAAAGTCATACCGCGGACACGTTGCAAACCAGATACTGCTCCACTCGCTTCATATCTATGCATCATACCTAATTCTGCAATTCGAATTGGTAATTCTCTATATGAATGACGGCTATTTTTATAAATCATCATATGGTGAGGACAGTTCATCGGTCTAAGAACAAGTTCTTCGTTTCCTAAGTCCATTGTAGGGAACATATCTTCATGATAATGATCCCAGTGACCAGATTTTTTATAAAAATCAACATTTGCCATAATTGGTGTATAAACATGGTCATAACCCATTGCGACTTCCTTGTCCACGATATAACGCTCTAATTCACGACGAATTGTTGCACCGTTTGGTAACCATAATGGTAAACCAGCACCAATATCTTGATTCGTAGTAAATAACTCTAACTCTTTACCAATTTTTCTATGGTCACGTTCTTTTCTTTCTTCTAATACTTTTAGATAAGCTTTTAATTCTTTTTTATCGAAGAAAGCAGTACCATAAATACGTTGTAGCATTTTGTTATTAGAGTCGCCTCTCCAGTAAGCACCTGCAGTTGATAAAAGTTTAAATTCTTTAATTTTTGAAGTTGAAGGTACGTGAACGCCTCGACATAAATCAGTAAATTCACCTTGAGAATAAAGTGTTACATTCTCATCTTCAGGAATTGCATCTATTAATTCTAATTTGTACTCATCATTTGTAAAGAAATCTTTTGCTTCATCACGACTTACAACTTTACGCGCAATCTTAAAGTTTTCATTCACGATTTGTTTCATTTCTTTTTCAATTGTTTCGAAGTCGTCACTAGATATTTTATGTTCAGTGTCTACGTCATAATAGAATCCACCTTCAATAACAGGACCCACACCAAACTTCACGTCACCATACAATCTTTGTAAAGCTTGAGCCATTAAATGTGCAGTAGAGTGTCTTAATACTTCTAATGCCTCATTGCTACCTGGTGTAACAATTTCTAATTCTCCATCATTTTCTAAAGGTCTTGTTAAATCTACTAATTGGTTATTAAATTTACCGGCAACAGCTTTTTTTCTTAAACCTGGACTAATAGATTGGGCTATTTCTTCTGTAGTTGTGCCTTGCTCGAACCCTTTCACACTACCATCTGGAAATTTAATGTTTATTTCACTCATAACGACTTCCTCCTCATTTTTTCTATTAAAGAACATAAAAAAGAGACCTCATCCAAAGGGACGAAATCTCTCGCGGTACCACCCTCATTAACGCGCTTATTTAAGCACGATAACTCTACATAAGATAACGGTCTTGAGCCGAATGCGGATTAACGCATCATGTATGAGGGAGTAACCATTTATATTGCATTATCTCAATTCCAGCGATATGAGACTCTCTGTGAATGCTTTATAGACGTCATGTCCTCTAAATTTTTATATTCATTTAAGATAACTCAATTATACAACTCTAATCTAAAATATCAAGCTAAAATTAAGCTCTATAGTTTTTGCCTTCTAGTTCATAATCTTCAGTAATGGTTTTGATTCTTTCCATAATACGACTCGCTTTCGTAATTTCAGCACCTTGTCTTGTTTTACTAAGGTGAAACTCTAATTCGTCGAAGTTAAAATTAGAACTGAAAAATGTAGGAAGTTTATGAACCATCCTATAGTGTAATATAGGTCCTAAAATTTCATCTCTTACCCACGTTGTTAATTCTTCTGCCCCGATATCATCTAGCATGAGCACTTTCGCTTCACGAGCGGACTCAAATCGTTCACTAAACGAACCGTCATTAAAACCATTTTTCAACACTCTTATAAATTCAGGTAAGTAAATAATTGTAGAAGCTTGCTTTTTCAACTTAAGCTGGTTAGATATCGCTCCTAAAATATATGATTTACCCGATCCAAATGGTCCATGAATATAGAGGCCTTTAGTGTCTTCGCCTGAAACGATTTTATTACATATTTCCATAGCTTTTTTAATAATAACCATTCTAGATTCATTATCAACGTATATATCTTTAATCGTTGCCTTCAACGTTTCTTCAGGCATTTGGAATGATGTCACAAGATTTGATTCAAATTTACGTTCGTCATATTCAATTTTGTTCGGACAAGGTAAATACCTTGTCTTTATGTGATCATTTTGAATATATAATTCCGGGACGTGCCCTTTAACAAAATTAATGCAATTACGGTAACTACTGCATTTTTCGCAGCATTTTGATTGGTCTTTATAGGCTTGTAACTGATCTAAATCTGTTTCAATTATTTCATTCGTTAATTCTGATCGATGCTCATCTAAAAATGCTTTAACTTCTTTATGCGTTAACGTTTCTCTTTTTATTTTTTCTAGTCTCTTTTGAAAATCTTTATTTTGTTTCAAATGTTGGCCTAGTGGTTCCATTAATGATCACCTTCTTTCCAAAAAGCTTCCATTTCTTTTTGAAGCTCTTGTTTTCGTTTTTCAAAAGCAGCATCAGATTCATTATTTTTCTGTTCTTCTTTTGGCGTTTCAGCTGACTTTTGTTTTAATAACCATTCAGGTGTTTTTTCAATTGATTTCAATTTAAATGTGTTATTTGCTTTATTATTTCGTTCTTTTTTCTTTTCAGCTGTTTGTTTATCAAGATTTTTAATATAATGATACGCTTCTTCAGCAGATGTTAGTTTTAACTTCTTCCAATTTGAAGCAATTTCTTCAATGTATGCTTTAGGTAATTGCATATTATTTTTAAACATTACATACTGCAATAATATGTTCATGACACCATATGGCAATTTTTCTCTCGTTACAACGTCTTCTACAACTCTTTTTTGTGAAATAGTTGGTTCTGACTTTGTAAATGACGCCAACATCTCAATTGGACTTGTAGTGTCTAACAGTTCAAACCACGATAATAAAGAATCTACTTCTTGTTTAGCATCATTTTGTTTAGCTTTCACGCTCTCTTTTTTCAAATCTAATGTTGGAAGTTCTCCCTCATGTTCAATTTGATAAATGGAGCGCGCGTGCTTTCTTAAATCTTGTAACGAAATAGTTTGGTTTTCCGTAATAGATTTTAAAATAATTGATTTCATTTCTACAGGCGTAATGCCATATAAAGTTGCAATTTGAATAATGACTTCTTTCGTTTGTTTATTCAATATTTCTTTAGATATCAAATGATTGTTTAATAACAGCTCTAACATTTCAAAGTCAAATCGCACATCTGATAAATCTAGTCCTTTATTTTTCACATCCGGTTTGATTTGAATATCATCTTGCTGTTCTATTTCTGATAGTTTAGGCACTTTAAACACATCTGTAAAACTTTTTGTAACTTCATGATATGCAGATATTGAAATACTGCTATCCTTATATCTATTTTTCAGTGAAAGATATCTAGATTTGCCAATTTGTTGATATAAAAATACAGATAGCAAAGGATCATTGAAAAATTGCTCAGTAGTTGCAGGTTGTTCCAACATATATATAAATGTTTGCTCTTCTTGATTAGTCTTAAAGTAAGTCTTGAGCAAACCAATACCTTCTAATAAATCTAATGAATCTCTAAAGCTAGATAAATTTATTTTCAAATCATTCATTATTGTGTAATGATTATATGCTTCTGTCTCATTATGAAAATTAAACTGTGATAAATATAAATAAACACCAATCGCATCTGTCCCAATTAATGGCGTGTATAAGCTGATTAATATATCTTGATGGACATGTGTATAATTATAATTTGATTTAACGTAAAATCCATCGCTAGGTTTTACGCCATTAAAATATTCCGCCATTAATACTCACCTTACTTTCGGTCTTTCAATATTCCTTGCATCGATTTTAATAATTGATCTACATCTTTAAATTCTCTATATACTGAAGCGAACCTTACATATGAAACTTGATCCACTTCCATTAAGTGTTCCATTACTTTTTCACCTATATCGTTAGAAGATACTTCTGTTATACCTTCAGATCTCAATTCTTTTTCTACTTGATTTGTAATTTCTTCAAGCTTTTGGTAAGCCACAGGTCTTTTTTCACATGAACGAACGAGTCCGTTCAATATTTTATCTCTATTAAAAGTTTGTCTAGCACCATCTTTTTTAACAACAATTAAAGGTGTTAGTTCTACTCTTTCAAAAGTTGTGAAACGAAATCCACATGATTCACATTCTCTTCTTCTTCTAATCGCAGTTAAATCATCAGCGTGTCTAGAGTCTACTACTTTAGAATTTTCATATTTACAATTAGGACATCTCATTCGTTTCACCTCTTATATACTTTTATTATTCATATACAAATTATACAGTAGTTTCGTATTTTTTTAAACGCTCACTATTTTACATATGGTATACATTAATACATTTACGCTACAAAAGATAATTTTTAAGCAAAAAGAACGTAACGTGGCATTAAATTTACCACATTACGTTCTTTGCACAATCTATATTCATTATGAAATTTTTTGTTCTTTAACTTCTGATAGTATATTAGCAACTTGTTCAGCTAATTCAACAACTCTCATTGAGTAGCCCCACTCGTTATCATACCAAGCTAACACTTTAACTTTATTTGAGCCAATAACCATTGTAGATTGTTCATCAACAATTGCTGAATGAGGATTTGTGTTAAAGTCTATAGAAACAAGCGGTTCATCACTCACATCCATAATGCCTTTTAATGCACCTTTACTTGAACGACGTAAAGCATCATTTACATCTTCGACAGTTACATCTGTTTTCAAATCTACAACTAAATCTACTAGAGAGACATTCGAAGTTGGTACTCTTAATGCCATACCATGCATCTTGCCTTCCAATTCAGGAAGCACCAATGATAAAGCTTTCGCTGCGCCTGTTGATGTAGGTATGATACTATCTGCACAAGAACGCGCTCTTCTTAAATCTTTATGAGGATTATCTAGATTTTTTTGATCATTCGTGAAAGCATGCACTGTTGTCATTAATCCATTTTCAATACCAAATGAATCATTAAGAACTTTTGCAACTGGGCTTAAACAATTTGTCGTACATGACGCATTAGAAATAATGTCATACTCTTTTAAATCAAGCGAATCATCATTTACCCCTCTAACGATTGTTTGAACTTGCCCACCTTTAGAAGGTCCAGTTAGTATAACCTTTTTAGCACCAGCATCAATATGAGAGATAGCTTTATCTCCATGATTAAACTTACCAGTCGCTTCAATAACAATATCAATACCTAAAGTTCTCCACGGTAATAATTTAGGATCTCTTTCAGAAACAAGTAATATTTTATGACCATTTATAACAATACCATCTTCAACCGCTTCAATATCGCCATCTAATTTACCATGTGTTGAATCATATTTTATTAAATGTGCAATTGTTTCAGGTGGGTAAGAAGCATTAATAGCCACAATGTTTAAATAATCTGATTTAAGTGAACCTCTTAATACCATTCTTCCAATTCTTCCTAAACCATTAATTGCAATATTTTTCTTCATAGTCGAGAACCCCTTTTAATGTGATATACTATTTATTGCAATTAGTATATCACATTAAAAGTTTATTGAAAACGTTTTCTATTATGTTTTTGAGAAAATTTTTAAATAGCTTATCTATGTATACATAAAGCAGCATCTCTACATATACACTACAAAATCCACAACATAAAAACGCCTAATCCGTATGATAATTCAAATAGATTAGGCGTTCTATTTTTTAACAAAAGTGCATCATAAATGCTTGCTTTCAATTAATGTTTCTATGTTTTGTGCTAATTCTTCTAATGTTCCATTATTATCTATTATTTCATCTGCTAATTGTTTTTTTTCTTCAATTGGCATTTGTGATTGTATTCTAGAAGTTGCTTCGTCGTCACTCAATTGGTTGCGTTGTTTCAGACGAGAAATTTGCGTTTCTTCTGTAGTATAAACTAACCACGTTTCATCTACTGTATCTTGTAATTTGTTTTCGAACAGTAAAGGTATATCCATAATTACATTTTTACCTTTTTCTAATCCGAATTTCTTTTCTGCATCCATAATTTCTCTAACAATTGGATGGATGATATTATTGAGCTTTAGTCGCATCGCTTCGTCTTTAAAAACTACCGATCCTACATACTGCCTATTCATTTCTCCATCTATTATTGCTTGATCACCGAATACTTCTTGTACTTGTTTAAGTCCTGTACTATTTTTTTCGACAGCTTTTCGACTTGCGATATCTGCATCTACTATATAAAATCCATGCTCTTTTAATATGTTTGAAGCGGTCGATTTTCCAGTGGCAATTCCACCTGTTAACCCTATTACACTCGCCATTGTTTCACCTACTTTTGACAATTTGGACAATAATGCGTATTTCTAGTTGCGATCACTTTTTGTTCTACTGGGCCTCCACATTGACCACAAACCTTTTTACCGTATATATTATGCTTATCTTGCATCGTTCCTTTTTCACCATCAGCATTATAATAATCCGATATACTCGATCCACCGTTGTCTATACCTTCTTGTAAAACATTGACCACTTCATCAAATACATTTTTTCGCTCTTCTTGACTTAAATCTTTTACCGTTCTCGTTGGTAACACACCAGCTCTTAGCAAAGCTTCACAAGCATAAATATTTCCACAACCCGCAATAACCGTATGGTCTAAAATACCAACTTTGATTGGCTTGTTTATAAATTTCTTTGATGTGATTTTGTCGAGATAATATTCATACGCCTCTTGAACAAAAGGCTCTGGTGCGATTTTAAGTACTGATGGATATTCAGTTAACTCATTCAATGCTCTTAACTCACCAAATCTGCGTATATCCGTATAAATAAGTTGCAATCCATTATCTAGTTCAAAAATGACATGCCAATGCTTTCTATGGTTGTCTATTTCAATATTAGATAAATCAGGAACGGTAAAGAAAGCGCCAGTCATACCAAAATGACACATAATAATTTTGTTATCTTGTTCATTCTCAATTTCTATAAAAATATATTTACTTCTTCTATATACACTAGCAATTTTATAATGTTCAGTTCTTTCTTTAAATAATTCTAAAGAAGTTCCCTTAACAATTGTTTCTTTACCGATTTCTTTTCCAATTTTAACTTTATCTGAAAAAGTTACTTTTTGTATCGTCGCACCTAATATTTTAGGTGTGATGACTCTTTTAACACTTTCAACTTCTGGTAATTCAGGCATATTCAGTCTTCCTTCTATTACTTATTTTGCATCGTACCAAGTTTCACCATAACTAGACTCTACACTTAAAGGTACAGATAATTCGAGAGCATTATCCATGATATCTTCTACAAATGGTTTAAATGCTTCTAGTTCCTCTTCAGGTACTTCAAAAATTAATTCATCGTGCACTTGTAATAATAATTTAGCATTAAAGTCAGTATCTTTCATTTTATTAGAAAATTGAACCATAGCTAATTTGATAATATCAGCTGCACTACCTTGAATAGGTGTATTCATTGCTGTTCTTTCAGCAAAACTTCTTAAATTAAAGTTTCTATTCGTAATATCTGGCGTATATCTACGTCTATGAAGCAATGTTTCAACATAACCTTTTTGTTTAGCATCTTGAACAATAGTATCCATATATTCTTTTACTTTAGGAAAACTATCTAAATAATCATCTATAAACTTCTTAGCAGCTTTTCTCGTAATGCCTAGACTTTGGCTTAAACCATAATCACTGATGCCATATACAATACCAAAGTTTACTGCTTTTGCTTGTCTTCTCATATTCGACGTTACTTCGTCTTTATCTACGTTAAACACACGCATTGCAGTAGTTGTATGAATATCTTCATTTGCAGTAAAGGCTTCTTTCATATGTTCGTCACCCGTTATATCAGCTAAGACACGCAATTCAATTTGTGAATAGTCGGCAGCGAATATAACGTGATTTTCTTTACTAGGACGAAATGCTTTTCTAATCTTTCTGCCTTCTTCTAGTCTTATCGGTATATTTTGTAAGTTAGGTTCTATTGAACTTAATCTACCAGTTTGAGCTAATGTTTGGTTAAATCTTGTGTGAATTTTACCTTCAGAAGTAATCATTTTTTGTAAACCTTCGATATAAGTCGATTGTAACTTAGCAAGTTGTCTATACACTAAAATATCTTCAATAATTGGGTGTTCATTTCTTAATTGTTCTAAAACATCAACTGCTGTAGAGTACCCAGTCTTCGTTTTTTTAATAATAGGTAATTTTAAATCTTCAAATAATACGACACCTAACTGTTTAGGTGAATTTATATTAAATTCAGTTCCAGCATGACTGTGAATTTGTTCAATTAATTTATCAAGTCGTGTTTTTAAGTCTTCTTGCATTTCTTTTAACGTTTCTTTATCGACTGTAATACCGATATGTTCCATTTCAGCTAACACTCTAGCTAACGGCAACTCTAAATCATCATGAAGACTAAATTGATCTCTTTCTTTGAGCAATTCAATCATTTTTTCTTTTGACTCATATATTGCAGTCACTTTTTTGGCAATACTTTCAAAAAGAACTTCGTTTTCAGGAACATGCAATTTCTTACCTTTGCCATATATACTTTCATCATTAGGAACGTAATAAACACCAAATTCTGATACAACAGAATATATATCTTCAATTGTTCTTGAAGGATCTAATATATAACTCGCTAACATCGTATCAAATTGAATGCCATTCACTTTAATGCCTAATCTTTCACACAATATAATCGTCTTTTTAGCATCATAAACTGAAAAATGAACATTTTCATTTTCTAACCAAGCATGTAACGCTTTATTTTCTTTTAATTCTTCTGCCGAAACAACATAAGCTTGATCGTTAGCATGAATCGCAAAGCCAAGAACATCAGCTTTTAAATAGTTATTTTCATTAGTTTCAAAATGTATAGCAGCTTCAGTAATATTTTCAAAATCAAAATCATTTAAATGTTCTTGATATTCTATTACGCGATCATCATAAGCTTCAGTACTTGCATCCATTTGATCAAGTAACTGTTTGAACTCTAAAGTTTTAAATAGTTTAATCTTTTCTTCATCATTATCGTCAGTTAACTTTAAGTCTTCTATCGTTACTTCTATCGGACTATCTCTATTAATTGTTGCAAGCTCTTTACTTAGCTTCGCATTATCTTCATTATCTATAAGTTTTTCTTTCATTTTAGATGTTTTTAATTCATCAATATTTTGATAAACACCTTCTACTGTTTCATACTGTTTCAATAATTTAATAGCAGTCTTTTCTCCAATTCCAGGAACACCAGGAATGTTATCAGACTTATCTCCCATCAGACCTTTCATATCAATAATTTGGTTTGGTACTAAACCATCATATTTTTCCGCAATAAAATCAGGCGTATAATGATCAATGTCAGTTACACCTTTTTTAGTATAATAAATCGTTACATTTTCACTTGCTAACTGTGTTAAGTCACGATCACCCGTAATAATGATCGTCTTTAAATTTTTCTCATCAGCTTGTTTAGAAAGTGTGCCAATGATGTCATCCGCTTCATAATTTTCTAACTCATAATGTTTAATATGATAGCTCTCTACCAACTGACGGATATATGGTAATTGGCTTCTTAATTCATCAGGTGTCTTCTCACGACCACCTTTATATTCGCTATACATATTATTTCTAAACGTTGTCTTCCCTGCATCAAACGCAACCATGAAATGCGTAGGCGCTTCTTCTTTTATAATTTTATCTAAAATCATCGTAAAGCCGTAAATTGCATTTGTATAAACGCCTGCTTTATTTGTTAATAAGGGCAATGCAAAAAACGCTCTAAATGATAAACTATTACCATCGATAAGTACCAATTTTTCCACTGTAGGATACCTCCATCACTATATTGATTTCATTTTATCATATCTCACACTATAATCAGATTGTTTAGCATAAAATAAAAAAAGCGAAATACATATGTATTTCGCTCAATCATCAAAATGAAGGGGTCTATATTTATTCTATCTATCAATGATTAATTCAGTATGAATAGATTGTAAATTTTGTATGAAGATTATTCGTTAAATAGCTTCACGATAAAATGAGAACCTTGTCCAACTTCTGATTCCACTTTAATTTGTCCATTGTGTGCTTCAATTATATGCTTTGTAATCGATAATCCAAGTCCTGTTCCACCTGAATCTCTACTTCTTGCTTTATCCACTCTATAAAATCTTTCAAATATTCGTTTTTGTTCATCTTCTGATATTCCGATACCATTGTCTTGAACTGAAATAATTTGTCCATCTCCTACATCTTTAACCGTTAAGATGATTTGGCTTGATCTCGGTGAATAACTAATAGCATTTGATAATAAGTTAATCATAACTTGAGTCATTTTATCTTTATCACCTAACGAAACAACATTTTGCTCTATTTTGTTAACCAATTCTATATCTTTTTTCGTTGCAACGGTTGAAACCGTATTTATGGAATGTTCAGCTATTTCTGTTAAAGATATAGGTTCTTTAGGTATTTCGTCATTTTGTTCTATTTTTGACAAATCTAATAAATCTTGAACAAGCGATTGAATCCTATTAGACTCATCAAGCATAATATTTAAGAACATATCTAATGATTCTGGATCATTTTTTGCACCGTCCAACAATGTTTCAGCAAACCCTTTTATAGATGTGATAGGTGTACGTAATTCATGAGAAACGTTAGCAACAAAATCTTTTCTCATATGTTCTAACTTTTTCAATTTTGTTATATCATGCATAACAACTACTAAACCTAACAAGTTTCGTTTTTTTCTAGATAATACAGGTATAACTGAAACTTCGAAGAATTTATTGTGAACATTGTTAATATAGAGTTCAACTTGTTCAAACATAGGTTTTTCTAATTTTAATGCCTCGTTCATCATTTGTGTGATTTCAACGTTTGGCATAACATCTTTAAACAGTTGACCTTCAGCATTTCTTACTCTATCAAATAAATCATGATATGTTTTGTTCGCAATGACGATAACGCCTTCTCTATCTACCATCAAAGTGGCACTAGGTATATTTTCTAATGTTGTTTCTAATCTATTTCTTTGTAATTTTTGTTCATTATTTAAATCGTCTAAAGTTCTAGCAAGTTCGTTTGTATTAATAAACAATTCTTTAGTTTCTTTAACATTACTTTCAGGAACTCTAACTCGATATTTTCCAGACGCTAATAATTTTGTGGCATATGTCACTTCTTTAATTGGATGAATATAAGATGTATTGATATACCTAACTACGAAATATATAAGTGGTAACGTGAAGAATAGGACAAGCAATAAATACTTCCAAATATCTTTTTGAATAATGGATATAGTGTCAGTATGTTTAGCTATAGCTATAGTATAATCACCATATTTTTTAGCAAACATAACTTCAGAATCTGTTTTATCAACAGCAAAATACTCATCAAAAGTTTTGGCATCTGAAAGTGCTTGTTCTTTTTCATTTTTAAATAGTTTTGTATCAACATTATTAG
>k87-738203_pt1 | contig 17270 bp, 13 predicted proteins | sample MGYA00084031_6733416 | MGnify analysis MGYA00084031
GTCAAGCTTGGTGAACCGCCGTATACCGAACGGTACGTACGGTGGTGTGAGAGGACGGGGGTTAGTCGCCCCCTCCTACTCGATTTTTGCTATATGCGAGCAGGTTCCACAAACCGACAAAAATCACAAGGAAACGAAGGTATAATCAGAACAAGGCCGCCTGCGGTTTACCATTCTCGTGATCAGAAGGAGGAGAGGACGAAATGAGTACCGGCTACGATCCTTTTTTTCTGGGAGAAAAACACGAGGTTCCCTTGCCGTTGTTAATCGGCAAAACGGCACAGGATGCACTGCATAATGGAAAAGTGTACGATTTTACGCATTTTTCGATTGTTATGAATCAGAGACGCAAATGCGCCATTTATTCAGCAGCCTGTGTGGATGAAAGCAGGATGGTGCAGATTCCGAGGGATAACAAGTCTTGGCACTTTGATCCGCGGATCGGCGAGGAGAATCAGGCGGGCCACGAATATTACGCCCAAAATGATTTTGACAAAGGGCATCTGACCCGAAGAAAAGACGTGTGCTGGGGGGATCGGCGCGAGGCGGAAAAAGCCAATTACGATTCATTTTGCTATGCCAATATCGCCCTGCAGTACCACCACTTCAATACCGGAATATGGAATTGCCTGGAGGATTGGGTGCTGGACGGTTTGGAAAACGAAAAGAAAATGCTTGTCTTCACAGGACCGATTTGCAAGGAAGAAGATGAAGAGTACTGCGGCGTCCACGGCGAGCCGGGATGTCAGATCAAAATTCCTTTCGGTTTTTGGAAGTGCGTATTTTTTACCGTCAGGCAAAAGCTGACGAGCCTGTCATTTGTCATCAGGCAAAGGCCGGATCGTTTGCATGATTCCTGTGAGTACGAGCGCTTGGAGACGTACCAGGTACCGCTCGCTGTCATTACAAAAGAGACGGAGCTGTTGTTCATGCACAGCTTGTACGAGGCAAATCCGCTCTATTTTTGGAAGCGACTCTCTCCCGCGGCGGGGCCCATCAATATTCCGGAGCAGCACCGGATTCAACAGCCGTCAGACATTGTCTTTGGCCGAGAACCGGAATGAAAAAAGCCAGGTTCCGCTGTCGCTGGCGACAAGTAGCTGGTTTAACGTGGGTTTGAGTAATATCCCTGCATGAATACATTATTTTTTGGAGGAACAACATGGAAGTTTTTCAGGATTTTTTAGCCCGCATAGACAACCCGCAACATCGGGCCCGAACAGAAGCGGTTTTGGCTTGGGTAGCTGCAACATTTCCAAATTTAACGCCAGCAATGAAGTGGAATCAGCCTATGTTTACCGATCACGGCACATTTATTAATATCTTGGATAAGGCAGGCTGTTCAACCTTTTGGCGGGAATAGGATAAACAGGGTAATCTAATGTCGCTCAACTAACGGAGAACAAAAGTAAAATAGCCCAACATAATAAAACAGATCACGTAATGGCATCTATGTTCCATCAAGTGATCTGTTTTTGCACGTATGCGGCAGTATCTGTTGTCGGGCTCCCAAATGCCGCTACGATACCATCTGCTTTTCAGATGGCGGGAGCTTTGCTGGTACTACGTCCTCCTTGTATTAGGTTCAGCCGGAGAAACAAGCTTGACGGAAAGCGTTATCCAGTTTGGGGCGGGAGAGGGTTGGTGTGTACTATCACTTCTCCGCAACTCTCTTTCTGACTTCCTCGAAAAACCGGCGCCATGCTTCCGGAAGCTCTGCCTGTTCGCGTTTGTGTCCGGAACGGTCGGCAGGAACCTCTGCCCGCTCCTGCTCTTGACCAGACTGAAGCATGCCATTTTGGTCCTTGCCGACTGAAGGCGATCCGCCCGTATTCGCAGAAAGCGAAATACCCGGCTCGATCTCAGTCGAGAGCTGTTTTCCAGATGCATTGTCCATGGGTCACCTATCCTTTCAGATCAAGCCACTCGCTGCGGAGCAGAAACAGCTCCCGAAGCTCCTGCGTGGACAGCTCGGTTATCCAGTTTTCGCCGTTGCCGACAATCTTCTCGCTGAGGCTCAGCTTTCTTTCCATCATTTCGTCGATCTTCTCCTCGATCGTCCCGAGAGAGATAAATTTATAGACCTGCACATTGCGCTGCTGACCGATCCGGTACGCCCGGTCCGTCGCCTGTTTTTCGACGGCGGGATTCCACCATCGGTCGATGTGAAAGACGTGGTTGGCTTCCGTCAAGTTCAGGCCGGTTCCGCCTGCCCGCAGGGAAAGGATGAAGATCGAAGCACGCTCCGAGTCAGGCAAGGCGGTATCTTGAAAGCGAGAGATCATCCAGTCCCGCTGTTCCTTTGGGGTAGAGCCGTTTAAAAACAGGACGGGGCCATAGCCTTCTCTTTCGAGGACGCGCTGCAGCAGCTTGCCCATCTCGATGTACTGGGTAAAGATGAGGCTGCGTTCGCCTTTCTGCCGAATGTCGCTGATCAGCTCAAGCAAGCGCTCGATTTTCGGAGAGCGCGTCTTCTCATCCGGCGCGCCGAGTCCATTGTCGATCAGTCCGGGGTGATCGCAAAGCTGCTTTAACCGGGTAAGCGTTGTCAGAATCAGCCCGCGCCGCTGCATCGGCGAAGCCTGGTCCAGCCGGTCAAACATCGACTGGATCGTTGTCTCGTACAGCGCACCTTGCTCAGCGGTCAGTGTGACGTACTCTTTTCCTTCATTTAATGCAGGCAGGTCCAGTTGGATATGCGGGTCCGTTTTTACGCGCCGCAGCAAAAACGGCTGGATGAGCCGCTGTACCTGCTGAACCAATGTCTGATCTTGATCACGCTCGATAGGATGGACAAAACGCTGCGAAAAATCGCGCAAACTACCCAGGTAGCCTGGATTCAAAAAATCGAAAATCGACCAAAGCTCCGTCAAACGGTTTTCGATCGGTGTACCGGTCAAAGCGATGCGATGTCCGGCACGCAAGCTGCGGATGGATGTCGCCTGTTTGGTCTGGGCGTTCTTGATGTGCTGCGCTTCGTCCAGACAAATGGTGCTCCAGGCAAGAGAAGCGAGCTCCTGTTCATCCAGATGGGAAAGGGAATAGGAGGTGATCACCAGGTCAGCTTCCTGTGCCGCCTGGATAAATGCCTCATTTTTATGCCGAGCCGTACCGTAGTGCACGTAAACAGAAAGAGACGGGGCGAACCTTTGGAGCTCTTTCTGCCAGTTGCCGATCACTGAGGTCGGGCAGATCAGCAGGGAAGGGCTTTGCCGTGATTCGGTTTCCTTCAGAAAGAGCAGATAGGTAATGAACTGGATTGTCTTCCCCAGACCCATATCGTCCGCGAGACAGGCTCCCAGCCCAAACTGCCGCAAAAAGAGCAGCCACGAACTGCCCTCCCTTTGATAGTTGCGCAGCTCTCCCTGAAAACCGGGTGGCTGCTCGATCAGCGGTATGCGCTTTGTATCCTGGAGCTTCGCCATGAACTGAAAGAGATGCCGGTTCAGCTCAACCTCGACGGGAAGGGCAGATGGCCGGTCCCATTCCTCCCATGACGGGTCGGATGGCTCCTCTGTGCCGGCCAGATAGAGCTTCATGACCTCGCGCAGCGTGAGCCCATTCTTTCCTGTCGTTCCCTTCAATGTCTCCTGCATTTGCGCAAACAGCGCGGGAGTCAATTGCACCCACTGTCCCTGGACCTTCAGCAAACGCTGTTTCTGGTCCAGCAATCGGCGAAATTCCGCTTCGCTCAGCTCGAGCGGACCGAGCGCAAGCTTCCATTCAAAATCCATGACTTGATTGATGCCAAAAAAGGACGGGCTTCTTCCCGAGGAATGCGCCGACACTTTTATTTTCACCCGAGGTTTGGTCCGCTTGACCTGCTCCCACCAAACGGGCAGGAAGACGTGGATTCCTGCTTGCACCAGCTGCAAACTGTGTTCCGTCAGAAACGTCCAGGCCTGCTCATTGGACAATCGGGCAGAAAGAGGGGTGTCATTTGCTCCTTTGTCCATCCATGGGAGAATTTCCTTGCACTTCTCGATGTCGCGCCTCAGACGGTGGCGATACTCTCGCCAATCGTCCGGCATGGCGGTCGTCATGATGGCGTTACCAGTCGGGGCGGTCTCGTCTTGGTTTCCGAGCGTCAACGGGAATACCGCGAGTTGGCCCTCCAGGTCTTCCGACAATAGCTCGAAGACACGGTCGGGCAAATCCCGATCCTGCAAAAGAAGCTTGAGAGACCAGTCAGCCTCGTCACCCTTCGGTTCGAGCAGCTGCAAGCAGGTGCGGAAAGGAGTATTGTCGGGGACAAGTCCAATCGTTTGCAGCCATTCCGATTCCCCCAGATGGGGCGACATGTCTTCTCCCAGCACATCGAGCGCAGGAAACTGTCTGAGCAGTCCGTTCCAGGCATTCCGTACCCCGCCCCTCTGGGAGAGAAGATCGTTTATAACGAGAGAAAGCAAGCGTTCTCCTGAGGCTGGCAGCGGTTCACGCGGATCAGCCAGCTTCCAGCCATAGCGGCCATTCTGCCAATCGGAAAAGCTCGGCAGGAAGTTGCCGGCTGCAAGGGCATCCATGATCGTCCCGGCGGCTGTCCGGTAACCGGCCAAGTCTTCACTCAGCGTAAAGGTAACGTGCTCAAGCCACCCCGGTGACACGAGAAACCGGAGAGCCTCCAGCGGCTCCAGCAGGATGACCTGATCTGTTTTTTCGATAAACGTTCCATAAAAAGAGTGTTCATCCCAGGCGAACAGACAGGCTGCCGCCCGCTCCGGATGCACGGGATTGCCCATGCAGTCCTCAGCCTTGAGGAAAAAACGACCGTCCGGCAAGAGTCCTCCGGTGAGAAACATATGCAAAGTAACATTCATGAAATCAGATTCCCTCTCTTTAGCTCCTCTTGAAATGCCCGCAAACGGCTATACTTGGTTGCCAGCCCTTGTATGAAACGCTCCCAAACGTCAAGCTGATCGGCTTTCTGATAACTGGCCCGAACTTTTTTCAGCAGTTTCGCCGCTTCCCGATAACCCGAGCGATTTCGCGACCCGATCTGTTGATTGATCTCACGGATCAACAGCGGCAGGAGAAGAAGGGGCTTTTGGTCCTCAATGATCTTGGCTTGCTGCTGATTCATCTGTTCCAGAGCGCTTTGGTACGTCATGAGTACATCCAGATATTGCTTGTACTGCCGGTTTTCAAACAAGTAGGCGCAGTAGTCGGTCAGGCTTGCCGGCAAAAAACGCTTCAGCATCGCGCCGGAGTCGGCCGATCTGCCCAGCCGTTCCATCGCTTCCCGCCAGACGGCAGCAACCAGGCGGTATTCGGGTCCATCCGCTGTCCCGATCAAGGTTTCCAGCCTATCGACCCAGTACAAGAAGCGTTCCCATTCTTCATGCCGCGCAAAAGCTTTCATGTAAGGCAGATAGAAGGACAAAGCAAGCGACTGCGATCCATTCCATATCCGGAGAGCTGTTTCGTCTTCCCCTTTCATAACCAAAAAATGCGCTTGCAGGATCGAAAACCTTTCACGCTCGGCGTCGGTCAGGACGGGGTTCTTGATCAGGCGGTCCAGCTCATCCATTTCCTCTTGTATCCAAGCAGGGGTGTTCAATAGGTACCACCACAGGAGGCGATATGCTTGTATCCAGTAAATCGTGGCAGAATCGCAATGCTTCCATTCCTTGCTTTTCTCGTGTGTCTCTTCCAGGTGGGAGGAGAAATGCTTCCGCAAGCTCTCTGCATCCAGATAAAAGAGGGCAGCCTCCAGCTGCTCGACAAGCCTGTCAGCCGTTTGCGTCAAGTCGGAAGCCCAGTAGGAGGAGCGCACGTCTTTTACGAACGTTTGCAGCTTCAGCAAATGAAACAGGTTGGCGTGAACAGAAAATAGCTGTGCCAGCTCTTCCGGCCAGGAGCTTGTAACTCCCAGGACGTTTTCATAGCTGGAAAACAACTCCGAAGACGGGCGCGCTGTTTCCATGGCCAGCGGGAGATTCCGTGTCCATTTCTCCAGGAAGCTCCACCAATCGCTTACCTTGCTTTCTGGGCGCAGGGAAGCGCCTAGCGAAGCGGAGGGAGTCGGATTTGCCCCGGATTTTACGATTTTTTTATAGGCAGGAACAAGCATGGCGGGAGAAAACACAGTGCTCCGCGGCTTGTGCAGTACGTTCATAAAGGCTCGGGGATTTTCAAACACACTGTATGCTTGAAAAAAGGTAGCGGCGATGTGCTTGCAATAGCGGGCATACGAACAGGTACAGGTGCTGTTTGCAAAGGCATTCAGGTCAATTTCCACATGGTAAACCGCAGATCCCTGCACATCGCTGCGGAGATGTGCGCCATCTTCCGCCTGAACGTTAAACACCATGCCATCGGTAAAGTACTGATATCCTTGCTCCACGATGTGTTCCTCCATGTTAACGAGGATTTGTTCGCCCAGTTGCTTGACTTGTTCCCGCGTTAACTCTCTTTGCAACATGTAGTCGATGCCTCCGTGCCAAGTGTCATCCCTCCATTATACCGAAAACGGCCGCAGAAACAAAAACGGATCGTTTCACAAACCGTATGAGGCATCATCGAAACCATGCTGCGTGCCTTGACTATTTAGGAAAGTATAAGAAAATGGGAAGGAACGAAATCGAAAGAGGACGGTGCAGCGATATGCTGATGAATGAAAAAATCAAAGCCTCCGAAGTGGAGCTGACCGGACTTCAGGGAGAAAATCTGGGCATCGTTTCTACCAAAGAAGCATTGCGTATGGCCAAGGAGCTGAATGTCGATCTGATTTGTCTGTCACTGGCTACAAGTCCGCCGCCATGCAAGCTTGTCAGTCGGGATGAGTATCAACAACAGCGCGTCCAGGAAAAGAAAAAGGAGCGCAAAGCGGCGCAAGGCCATAAAACAAAGGAAATTCGTCTTAGTGCATATATTGAACAGCACGATTACGATACGAAAAAAAGGCAGGCGGAGCGAATCCTGCACTTCGGAGATGCCGTACAGCTATGTGTTCGTTTGGAGAAAAAAGAGACACAGCAGGCAAAAGAATTGATCGAGCAGCTTGTCAAAGAGTTGGGTCATTGCGGGAGACAGGAAAAGGGCATCCAGGTGAGCGGGAAGCAAGTGGTTGCCGTGCTTTTTCCTTGTTGAGAAATTGTATAGTTTGTTGTCGTATATTGTCAGTTAGCCTTGAACAGCGCACTTTTTCTTTACCATCCTTTCCCTTGCAACTTTTCTCGACAATCCATCGTCAAGTAATCACCTGCTCATGAAGCGTATAGACTATTTCTGACAGAATCGTATATGACCAAAATTTACGAAAAGTACGATTCGTGACCGCAAACATCATGCATCCCAAAAAAAATCAAAAATCAAAATGAGTAATGGGGGAGTTATTTTGCATCATTTCAAAGTTTTATCGACAAAAACAGTAAAAAAAGGACTGGCAGGCGCTGTTATGGCCGGGCTTTTGGCGGTGTCGAATACCGGTTTGGCCGCAACTGCTCTTCCATTGTCCGATATTGCATCGAATGCTTATAAAGGAGCGATCCTGAAGCTGAATTATGCCGGAGTCCTGAAAGGCTATACGGATGGCACATTCAAGCCCGAAAAAGAGGTTACTCGTGCAGAGTTTGCCAAAATTGCCGTGTTGGCAATGGGATACACCGACGAGCAAGCCAAGCTGATGCAAGGAAAAACAGCGTTTAAAGACCTGCCGGCGGATCACTGGGCAACAGGCTACATAAATCTTGCCGTTTCTCAGGGAATTATCAAAGGGTACCCGGACGGCACATTTAAACCGAACAATACCGTGAAAGTCGCAGAAGCTTTGACCGTTTATGTACAAGGCTTGAAAATCAGCGTACCGGCTTCGACTACCGGACAATGGTACTATCCCTATCTGCTCGAAGCCAACAAGGCGGGCATTTACGATTCAAAGGACGAACCGACTGCAGCAGCAAGACGTGATGTCGTAGCCAAGTTCACCGACTTCTTCATGGAGACGCCTGTTTACGCCAATGGCGCTTATTACGACAAGAACGGAAATGCAAAAGGCACGGTCCAGAAGCTTCCTGTCGTAAAAGGAACTGTCGATTCCTACGACAAATCTACAAAAAAACTGAAGCTGACCGGACAAAAAACAGAAGTGACGATCGCTGACAATGCGCAAGTATTCGGCAGCATCGTGGCAGGAGCCAAAGTCGAGTACATCGTGAAAAACGGAAAAATCGCTTTCCTGAACGTAGTGACTGCTGACACCAATATCGTCGAAGGCATCGTGAAAACAGGCCTGAACTTCTCCAGCGCGGTTGGGGACGAAAAACAATTCAAGGCGATCGTAAACGGGAAAGAGATCATCCTGGAAGTAGAAAGCGGCGTAACGGTTTCCCGCTCTCACATCGGCAAGAAATTCGTGGCCGTTATGGATGAAGACGGAAAGGTAGCCTCCATTACCATTTCGGATAACGCAACGAACGGACTCGTGAAAAAGACCTCGACCGTTAGCGGCACAAAAGCGAAGAAAGAGATTCAAGTCGGCGATCAAACGTATGAATTGACCGCAAATGCTGTCATCAAGGGGAAAACTCATCCGCTGGCCAAGGAAGCAACGGGATCGTTCGCTGACATTGCCAAAGGGGACCTCGTTGAGCTGACACTGGATGTTGACCGAAAAGCGTCTGCTGTCACCTACACGAAGCTGAGCACGACACAAACGATCAAGGTCGATGCGGATGACAACGTGATCAGCTTTGACGGGTATGAATACGAAGTTCTTCAAGATACGAAGCTCTATGTCGACGAGGACAAGGTATCGGAATTGGATGATCTGAAAAACAACAGCGTTGCCGTTCTCACCTTTGACCAGGACGGAAATTTGATCAAAGTGGAGCAGGGCGTAGGCGTCTCGGAAGGCAAGCTGGTAGACGATACGACAGCATATGAAGGTCAGACGAAACTGGCGACGATCAAGGTTGACGGCAAAACCTACGACATCTTGGCAAACGCGAAGCTGACTATCGACGGAAACTCGGTCTCCGCAACAACAATCAAGGCCGACCAGTTGAATGATTACCGGATCGTCAGCTGGAAATACAATCTGGGAACCAATGATATCGTCGAGCTGACTGCTGAGAAGCAGACGGTAGTGGGCTATGTAACCGAGAAATCGGGTAAAACCATTACGGTGAACGGCAAGGATTATGAGCTTCTTTCCGGAGTATCGATTGATGACAATGCAGACACCAACGACAAAGAGTATACACTCGTACTGAACAACGACGGCAAGGTAAAAGCGGTGACTGGTGCTGCCAAAACACTCAGCGGCGTAGTCGATTCTGTAGAAGTGGTGAATGAAAACGGCTCGACCAAATCGGCCGAGATCGAAGTAAACGGCAAGACATACAAGGTCCTGAACGCGGATACGGTAGATGATGTCGACCAATTTGAGTTGGTTACACTGACAATGAACCGTGAAGGCGAAGTGACGAAAGCCGTTGTACAAGGCACTCTGACCAAGGAAGAAGAAAAGTTCATTGGAATTGAAGCCCGTGTAAACGGAGATAAATACGTCTTCTTCAACAACGTCTCCACGAGCATCAAGCTGTCGAAGGACGCAAAAGTGAAATACTACGACGGTTCTGATATGGATGAGGACGAAGTGAAGTCTTCCGATAAAGTCGACTTGTGGACGAATGCGGACGGCCAGGTTTATCTGATCGTTGTAAACAAGCGATAACGGGTAGCCTTCCGTTCAGCAGGGAACAGAATATAGGGGAAATCAAAAAGATTCAGGATCGGGCTCATTTTTTGAGTCGATCCTGAATCTTTTTTACGTTGTACGACTGCCTCATGAAAGCAAGGGAAGCGTAAATGGTCTACGGTTTTTATAGCTGCTGTCTTGTGGTGAATCCTCAGAGCCTTGAGCTGATAACGATGACAGATAGAATCAGGCAGATTGCCGCCGGCAGGATGGTGACAATCGGCTGCTCTGCTCGAAACAGATGGGCGTGGATCGCCCCCGCCATAAGAACGACAAAGAGTACCCCGGAGCCAATGGCCAAATACCGGTTCCATATTCCGCCAATCAGCGCCAGCGCTCCCACGATCTCAAGAATGCCGACAACGGACATGAACCAGAGAGGATAGTGATAATGGCTCCAATGCTCGACTTGAAACGGAACGCGTGCGAGCTTGATGATACCCCCTGACAAAAGAAACAGCGACAATACGGCTTGCATGATAATCAGTCCCACCGGTTATTCCTCCATTATGTTATTCTTTGGCCTTTGACTCCCGGGGCAGCATGCCGTACATGAGAACATCGACGACCTGCTTCGCCAATCGTGCTGGCGTTTGTTTACCCGGCAACAGGTGTGTAACCGTCAATCGCTCAATCATCCCGAGCAGACATTCCGCGACCGTCGCCATCTCCACATCGGCCCGAAAGTAACCCGCTTCCTGCTCGGCACGCAAGTTTTCAAGCAGGAGAGAAGTCAGATCTTCTTTGATCTGTTCCGCTTGCGGAGCAAGGAAGAGCCCGATTCGAGTCATATGCGGATTGCGGACGAGGAAGCTGAAAACCATTTCCAGCGCCTGTACGATCCGCTGCAGCAAATGCTCCGGCTCGATCCCTGGTTCCAGACGGATGGACGCCGTAAGCTCGCCCAGACCAGACCGAAAGTCATGGATGATTTCATCGAAAATGGCTTCTTTACTGGCGAAGTAGAGGTAAAAAGATGGCTGGGTCAATCCCGCCTGCTTTACGATCGTACTGATTTTTGTCTCGTGGAATCCCCGCAATGCAAATTCTTCCGCAGCAGCTTCCAGCAGCCGCTTCCGACTTTCCTTCCCTTTCCACCCCTTTTCACGAACCACAATAGCCAATCCTCCTCCACAAAAAGATACTCAAAAGTAATGTTACTTACGAGTAATGTAACAAAGGAATCAACTTCCAGTCAAGAAGATAGAGGGGAAAAAGAAAAAGCCCTTCCAGATTAAGAGACTGGAAGGACAAATGTTTCGCCTTGTTCCTCAATGACGATGCGGTCTTTTTCATCGCCAGCTGCCGCAAGCAGCCGTTGAATAGGTTCCTCAACAGGCTCCTGGGAGAGAACGAACGTATTCCAATGGATGGGAACGAGCCATTTGGCTCCGCTCTGTTTAAACATCTCCCAAGCTTGCTCCGGAGTACAGTGGGCAGCTTGATATGCATCGGGCTTATAGGCACCTATCGGCATAAAGGCAATGTCAATGCTTCCAAAAGCACGAGGAAGTTCCTCAAATGATGTGTAGGCCGTGTCTCCCGGATAGAGGATGCGTACCCCGTTTTTTTCAATGATGTAGCCGTTATAGCCATAATCTTTATTCCATGGAAAGCGGTTGCCCCAGTGCCGGACAGGGATAGCCGTAATCTTCACTCCGCTGGCAGTACGTACGGTTTCATGCGGAGCAATTTCTTCATACGAACCAAAAGGCATGCGGGCAATCAGTCTGCTGGTGTTTTTTGCAGTGATGACATGGATGGATGGACGAGCCAGCTCCCGCAAGCTGGGCAGATCGACGTGATCCATGTGAGCGTGAGAGATCAAAATAATGTCCACATCTCCGATTTCCGCAGAGCTCAGAGCGGGTGGCGTATAACGCTTCGGCCCAAAGTGAATCCCCGCGATGCGAAGCCCCAATTTTTCCCCAAGCACGGGATCAGTCAGAATTTTTGTGCCAAAAAGATTGATTAGAATGGTTGAGTGTCCCACCCAGGTAAACGTAACCTCTTCATCTCTCCAGGTTGCGGGCATCGGTTTATTCCGGATAGACCGGGATGGGGGTTTCGGAAGCCGGCCCATGTGGTACCAATAGCGGTACCCGATATAAGCCAGCAGGATGACGAAGAGCACAGCGAGCGCCCCGCCCAGCCACGATAACAATGTAGGTAGCATGCCAAAACTCCTTTTGCTTAGCATCGTAATCACTATAGCAACGACCCAACTTTGAAGTAAAGAGATCGATGTGCATTTTTTAGCCGCAGTATTTTCGTGATTGTGCCAGGCAGTGTAAATTCTTATAGATGATACATACCGCTTTCGAGTCTTGTTTATATTTGCTTTGAACTGATAACCGAACCTTTTCGGATGTCGGAACCAATATGTAGTGAAATAAGCACTAGGGGGCCGGCCGCCTATGACAGAAACAGAATTGCATGAGTGTATCCGCAGTACGAGAAGCGGCAACAAGGACGCTTTTCGCAAAATCTACGCACACAGCAAGGACTATGTGTACGGGACCGTTTCGCTGCTTGTCAACAACAAGCAGGATGCAGCTGATGTCGTCAGTGAGGTCTACGTAGAAGTGTTTAAATCGCTGTACCGGTACGACTTTGATAAACCGTTCCGATCCTGGATAACCGGTGTTGTTATCCGACAGGTACGCAACTGGAACCGGAAGCTATGGCGCAAATTTCGATTGTATGAACGAGGCAAGCTCATGGAGCTGCCTGAGCCGAGCCCAGATTCGGAATCACTTTTTCTGCGGCACAAAAATTGCAAATAATTTCCTCATTGAATCAAAAGAGGCCCATGCACTCAACTGGACTCAGCAAAAAGACGGGGCCGCTGTACTCTACACCATTACTTCAACATCCAAGAATGTTACCAAAGCGGATTTGCTGTCCATAGCAGATCAACTGAGATAACAAAGGCAAGAAAAGACGAAGCCGAACCGAAACAAGACGAAGCTGAAGCTGCTTCGTCTTGTTTCTTGTTTTGCAGGAAGTCGGGCGAGTCTTTCAAGTGCATATCCCCCTGATAGATTGCAAATAATTTACATACTACGATGGGGATATAGGTGTTGAAGATGAAGTTCATCAGGAAGTTTACTCAAAAGACAAGGACTAGCAGCAACCGAAACAGAGACGAGAACCATCAAGGTTCCGCCATAGATGACGGTCACCGCCCGTTAGACACAGACCTTGACATCAACATCAAAAGGTTTCGGGAAGAAACAGGAAACAGCCCTGATTTGAAAGTGCGTCAGTTTGAATTGGGGAGCAATCCGCAAATTCGGGTTGCGGCCATTTATAACGAGGGTCTGGTTGATCAGCCCCAGCTAAACGAATTTGTCATCCAGCCGCTGATGCTCTCCAAAGATAGGGGGCGCCTCTCCGAAGCATCCGGAGAGCAGGTCTTTCATTTTCTCCGAAATCACGCCTTGCCGGTCGGAGAAGTCGACACGGTTGAAATTTGGAATGAAGTCATGAACACCGTTATGGACGGGAACACAATTATTTTTATTGATCACTTCCCGGTGGCTATCGGCTGCAACACGTCTGGCGGAGAATGGAGAGGCATCGAAAAGCCTACGACCGAACTGTCGATCCGGGGACCGAAGGATAGTTTTAATGAATCCATATCGACGAATATTTCACTCATACGCAGACGGATAAAAAGCCCGAATCTCTGGTTGGAGATGTATCGGATCGGAGAAATCACCCATACCGATGTGGCTATTATGTACATGAACGGGATTGTAAGTGACCAAATTGTAGAAGAAGTACGACAGCGGCTGACCGGCATAAAAGTGGACGGGATTCTGCAGGCGGGGAATATTGAGCAGCTCATCGAGGATCAGACGATGACGCCGTTTCCCACTGTGTACAATACCGAACGTCCCGATCTGGTATCGCGCTACCTTCTGGATGGGAGGGTGGCCATCATCGTAGACGGGACCCCGTTTGTATTGTTGGTACCCGCATTGTTCACCCAGTTTTTCGTTGCATCGGACGACTACGCCCAACGCTATGACATCAGCAGCTTTATCCGCTTGCTCCGCTATGCAAGCTTCTTGATATCCCTGCTGGGGCCGTCCATCTATATCGCCGCTATCACCTTCCACCAGGAGATGATTCCGACTCCACTGCTGTTCAGCCTGGCCGCTACCCGCGAAGGTGTGCCGTTTCCGGCGCTGGTCGAAGCGCTGCTGATGGAGCTGAGCTTTGAGATATTGCGAGAGGCCGGCATCCGCATGCCGCGGGCGGTGGGCCAGGCGGTGTCCATCGTTGGCGCCCTCGTCCTGGGGCAGGCAGCGGTACAGGCAGGGATTGTCTCGCCCGCGATGGTCATTGTCGTCTCCATTACGGGAATCGCCAGCTTTTCCACGCCTGCGTACAATCTTGCTGTGTCGGCACGGCTCATCCGTTTTGTTCTGATGATCCTGGCGGCGACTTTTGGCTTTTACACATTGACACTGGCTATGATTGTTCTCGTTGCGCATTTGAGCAGTCTGCGCTCGTTTGGCATTCCGTATTTGAGCCCCTATGCCCCGTTTCAGATGGATGACCAAAAGGATGCGCTCGTCCGGCTGCCCCTCTGGATGCTTGCCACCCGCACGAAAGCGATAAACAAAAAGAACATCAAAAAGATGGAGCCAAGCGGACACTCGATGTTGAAAAAGCAGAATAACAGGCCGGAGGGGGAGCGCCATGAGGAGTAGAAGCCTGCTGATGATCTTGTGCATGGCCCTTCTGCTTTTGACAGGCTGCTGGAATAATCGGGAGCTTGGTACGCTGGCCATCGTTACCGCGATTGGATTGGACAAGGGAAAGAATCAGAATGAGCACGTCTTTTCTTTTCAAGTGGTCAACCCTTCCGCCGTGATTTCGGGAACGGTTGGGCAAGGGGACGAAAACATGGGGCCAGTCACCGTTTATACGGAAACGGGGGAAACCCTTTTTGAGGCCGCTCGAAAAGCCTCGCAAAAAGCACCGCGACGGCTTTTTTTCTCCCATGTTCGCTACATCATGATTGGCGAACAGCTAGCCCGCCAAGGCATCAACGGGGTGTTAGACTCTTTTGAGCGGTCCAATGAAATCCGTTTGACGGCCCGCTTGGTTATTGCCAAGGGCAGAACTGCCCAAGAAGTCCTGGCAATCGTCACACCGATGGAAAAGATTCCAGCAACAGCAGGGGTAGGCGCATTGGAATTTTCCGAAGAGCTGTGGGGAGAAAGCATCAAAATCGAGTTCGATGATGTAATCCGGGCTATTGGAAACCCAGGGAGAGAACCGATGATAAGCGCGGTCGAGCTCCTTGGAAATCCGCGAGCCGGCCAGCGTGTGGAAAATATCCAATTGACCAAGCCGGATGTTATCGAGAAGATCGGCGGGATCGGGGCATTTAGAACCGGGAAGCTGGTGGGTTGGCTGGAAGGAGAGCAAGCACGCGGTGTGAATTGGCTTCACGGCAGTTTAAAAAGCTCCGTTTTGATGGTCGATTGCGATGGAAAAAAGGATCAAGTCGGAATCGAGATTACCCGTTCCAAGACGGATATCCAAGGAAAGGTGGTTCAAGGAAAGCCGCAAATCACCGTAACGATAACGGAAGAAGCCAGCATTGCAGATGTCAAATGCGCCATTCATTTGTCCAGTCCAGCGGTCATTTACGAACTGGCAAACAAGCTGGAAGATAAAACGATGCTTCAGATCATGTCGGCCGTGAAAGCAGCCCAACAGTACAAAACAGATATTTTTGGATTTGGAGAAGTAATCCGCCGGGCAGACCCGAAGGCATGGGGGCATTTAAAGCTGGACTGGCCAGACCGCTTTTCCCAACTGCCAGTGGAGGTGAAGGTGAAAGCGTTTATCCGCCAGCCAGGGATGATCACTGAACCATATTTACTAAAGCGAGACAAGAAAGTCAGGAATGAATGAAGCGGGGGTGACCATCCCACATGGAAAAAATCAGAATCAGTCCAAGACAATTGTTTTGCTTGATTGTATTATTTGAATTAGGCAGTTCACTGGTTATCCCCTTGGGAGCCGATGCGGGACAAGATGCATGGCTCGCCATTTTGGCAGGGCTGATAGCCGGTTTGCTTATTTTTCAGGTATACTTGTATTTGTATCGGCAATATCCTGCCATTCCTTTGACAGGCTACATACGAAAAATCCTCGGAAATGTCCTTGGGTGGCCCATTTCCTTGTTGTACGTCGCCTTTTTCATTTATGGGTCGGCTCGAATTACACGTGACATCGGCGATTTGCTGTTTAACTCTGTGTATGATGAGACCCCTTTGTTCCTGCTGCATTTTCTTATGCTTGCTGCCATTACGTACGTGCTGCACAAAGGGTTTGAGGTATTGGCCAGAACCGGGGAAGTGTTTTTCGGCATTGTGATGATATTGGTCTGTGTCGGCATCCTGCTGGTGATATTTTCGGGGATCGTCCAGTTTACGCTTCTTCAGCCAGTTCTGGAGAACGGATGGGAACCCATCTTTCAGGCTGTCGTGTCGCAAACCTACACCTTTCCGTTCGGACAGATCATCTGCTTTGCCATGATTCTTCCCTATCTGGCAAAGCCGGGGCATGCCAGGCGGGCGGGGATGACGGGGTTGATTGTAAGCGGGATCATTTTAAGCCTGATAACCGCTCTGGAGATTTCCGTTCTTGGCGCTGACCTCGTCCAGCGTTCAACCTTTCCCTTGCTGATCACTCTCAGCAAGGTGGATATTGCCAATTTCCTGCAAAGACTGGATGCGCTTGTCGTCTTTACCCTGATCATCGTCAATTTCTTTAAAATCTCCATCTTTTATTATTCGGCGGTCATCGGTGCTGCCGATCTGTTCAAGGTGGATAAGCTTCGCAGCCTGATCCTCCCGATCGGGGTAATCATCCTGTTCTCCTCCATGAATATCGCCGGCAGTCATGCCGAGCATTCTGTAGAAGGGGACTTTTATTTGAAATATACGCTTGAGTTATTCGTGACCGTCATTCCGCTGTTTTTGTTGGTTGGTTCCTTTATTCGCAGACTTCTCGGCAATCGCGGGGAAAGTGGCTTTTCCACTGAACAGCAGAGGTAAGGCGAGTTATCGCTTCGTTTCTTTTGCATGCTTGAAGGTGTGCGCAAAGTGAAAGACAATCACGATCAATAGGAAAATGACGAGGATATATTCAGCGGGAGACATGATCCAGAACAGGTTTGCCAGATTTTGCAAGGATGCCGGAGCACCCAGGCCGATCAAAACATCCATTGCCATTGCAAATAGCAGAGACAGGATTGTCAGGAAAAGAAAGATCAACAAGCTTTTCATGGAGTCCACCTCTTGTGGAAGAGACATTACGCGTATTTTCTGCCAATCACCACGGATTATTCCCGCAAGCATGCAGGGAGACAGTCCGGGGCTCAGAGCAATTTAGCAAAGATAGAGGAGGGCTTCTCGTGAAATATCGCAGATTGGGAAAAACAGAGTTGAAGGTGTCAGTAGTCGGCATCGGGACATGGCAATTCGGCGGCGAATGGGGTATGGATTTCTCCCAGGAGGAAGCGGATCGAGTCCTGCAC
>k87-33256_pt1 | contig 17231 bp, 13 predicted proteins | sample MGYA00084031_6733416 | MGnify analysis MGYA00084031
CCATTCGAAGCCGGCGGCCCGGACGCCGTCGATGATGGCCGGGAGCGCCTCCAAACTTTGGGGTTTAGGATGCATCAGCACGATCGCGCCGTCGGCGGCCCGGGGGACGATGCGCTGCACGATGGTGGCCGGGGCCGGATCTTGCCAGTCGATGGTATCCAACGTCCAGAGGGTGGTCCAGTGACCGTGCTCTTTGGCCGCCGCCACGACCCGCTCGTTTTGCTCGCCGTAAGGCGGCGCGTAAAGGGGCACCGGTTCCCGGCCGATAGCCTCCCGCAAAACGCTCACGTTCCCGGCGATGTGCTGGCGTAGCGCCTGGTCCGAAAGCTGCGTGGGGTGCGCGTGGCTTTGCCCGTGGTTACCGATCTCATGGCCCCGCTCCGCGATCATGCGGGCCATTTCGGGAAAGCGGGCGGCCCAGCGGCCCGTCAGAAAGAAAGTCGCCCGGACCCCCCGCTGTTCGAGGACGTCAAGCATGTCGGGGATCACTTCGTTGCCCCAGTCGACGTTGATGGTGAGCGCCATCTTCCCTTTCGCGTGCGGCACCTGCCGGACGGGCCGATCCTGCGACAGAGGCTGCGCCGCGACCGGGTCGACCGCTGCGGGAAGGGTCCCTGCGCTGAACGAGGCCGTCCTCGTCCCCTGCCATAGGCCGATCACCAGGCCCACGGCGCACGCGGCCAGGACCAGGTGGCGCCGGGTGACCGTGACGACCCAAAACCCCTTTTCCACGGGTGATCGCTCCTTCGACCGGCTCACGGCTGAGCAGGGGCCGGCGGCCGGATCAATCGTTGCACGCCCGAGTGACTTTCGATGGTGTACCCGTCGCGGTAGATCAGCTCCGAGATGGGAACGATTTCGTACCCCGACGCCTTAAGGCGCGGCAGGAGCATGTCCAGGGCCTGCGGCGTGTGCTTGCCCGCGTTGTGGAACAGCACGATCTCGCCGGGACCGGCCCGCTCCATTACACGCCGGACCATAAAATCCGCGCTCACGTCTTTCCAGTCCAGCGAGTCGATGGACCACTGAATCGTGTAGTAGCCCAGCTCTTCGGCCACTTCGATCACTTTGTCGCTGTACTCGCCGAAAGGAGGCCGGAAAAGGAACGGATCCTGGCCGGTCAGCTCCTTGAGCAGCTGGTGGTTGCGTTCAAGATCTCGCCTGATCTGTTCCCGGGTGAGCGCGTTCATGTGGGGATGTTCAAAGGAGTGGTTGCCCACCTCGTGGCCGCGGGCGACGATCTTCTTCACGTAATCCGGGTACTGGCGCACCCAGTACCCCGCCAAGAAAAACGTCGTCTTTACCCCGTGGCGGTCGAGGATATCGAGGATCTCGTCGGTCTGATCGACGCCCCAGGTCGCGTCGAGCGAGATCGACATCTTCTTGTCGTCGCGGGCCACTTTGTAGATGGGCACTTTCCGCGGCGCAAGCCGAGCCGATACCTCCAGCGCGAGGGGGCGTACCACAAAGCTCACCACCAAGACGAGGGCGAGGCCCAGCGCGATCCCAGCAAGGAGCTTCCTGCCGTTGATGGCTACGATCACGCCCGCACCTCCCTTCTCGTTCCATCCGTATGACCGACGCAGCGGCGGTATACCGGTGGCGGGAGGGAGCGGTTACGTCGAGGATGCCAAAAACGATGCGACGGCGCGAGCCACCTCGGCCGCGGTGCCCTCGGTCCGCTGGCAAGGCGGGAGCGCGTCGAGGAACGCGCGCCCGTAAGAGCGCGTCCGGACGCGGGGGTCGCAGATGACGACGGCGCCCCGGTCGGAAGCCGTGCGAATGAGGCGACCAAACCCCTGCTTCAGTTTGAGGACAGCCCGGGGCAGCGCGTAATCATAGAAGGGCGAACCGCCGGACGCGCGCACCCGCTCCGCCCGGGCTTGGGCGATGGGGTCGGTCGGGACGTCAAAGGGAAGGCGCGTCAAAACGACGAGGGAGAGCGCATCCCCCGGTACGTCGATTCCTTCCCAAAAGCTGTCGGTGCCCAAAAGGACACGCCCCTGCCCCTCCTTAAACGCCGTCAACAGGCGAAGCCGGGGCGCCTGCCCGTGGACGAGCAAGGTGAGGCCGGCCTGCTCCAGGCGCGGCGCGATCGCCTCCTTCACGGCGTGAAGCGTGACAAAGGAGGTGAACAAAACGAGCGCCCTTCCCCGGCTTGCGCTCACCAGGCGCTCGAGCGCCCTCGCCAAGCCCGCGACGTACTGGGGATCGGCCGGCTCGGGCACATCCGTCACCAGCCCCAAAAGCGCCTGGCTGCGGTAATCGAAGGGTGAAGCGAAGATCCCCTCCCGCACTCCCAGTCCGGGAGCAATCTCAACCCCGCCGTCCAGGCCCAAGCGCCGGCGCTGGTAAGTGAACGTCCCGCCGACGGCCAGCGTCGCCGACAGCATGACGAGGCTTTCACACTGGTGCACCACCCAATCGCGCACCGGGCCTCCCACGTCGACCGGGGCTCGCACCAAGCGAACGCCCCGGCGCCGAGGGCCCGCCGGCTCCACCCAGTAGACAAACTCGGCCAGGTCGGGCGCGCCAAAGTCCGCGAGCGTGCGCATCAGCCCCACGAGCCGCCGCCGGGCCGCGTCGATCTGCCCTTTGAGGCTGAGGGGTGCTGCGTCGTCGGGTGTGCTCAAGAGGCCCGCGGCGGCGCCGAGCAGGCCCACCAGCGCCTCGACACGCCCCCGGGCCTCGCGAGCCGCCGGCGCGACCTGCTGGTGCCACGCGGGCAGGTGCGCCCCTTCGAGGCGGCGCCGCTCCTCTTCCCGCGCGGCGCAGTCCAGCCTTCGCCCCGCAGGCATCCCCAAAACCGCTTGGGCTGCGGCGAAGAAGCGGCTAACCCCTTCCTCGGCCTCGCGAACCAGCGCCGGCCACTGGCTTGCGCCCGCGAGGAGCGCCATCGCCTCCTCGTCCCCGGCGCGCTCCAAGTACTGCGTCAGGGCGTGCAGCACACCCGCGGCGCGCCCGTTTCGGCGGCGGTAAAGGCGACCAAAGAGCTGTTCAACGCCTAAAGTGGCCAGTGAGGAGCCCATATGGGCGGTGGCCACGTCTTCAATATGGTGCGCTTCGTCCACGATGACGGCCCGGTACGGAGGCAAGACAGCCTGCTCCGTCTCCCAGCCCATCTCCCGGCGCAGGGCGACGTCCGCGAAGAGCAGGTGGTGGTTGACGATCAAGATGTGGGCCCGGGCCATCGCCGCCCGATCGCGGAAGAAGGGACAGCGGTGGTAGTAGGGGCAGCTTGCCCTCAGGCAGCTGTCGCTTTCCGCACACACCGCCGCCCACAAGCGTTCGTCCGGTTCGAAGGGGAGGCTTGAGCGGGTTCCGTCCGCCGTCGCCTCGGCCCAAGCCGCGATCGCCTCCAGCCCGGAGCGCTCTTCCCGCTCGAACAGCTCCCCTTCGGAATGAAGGGCCGCATCGAGGCGCAGGCGGCAGATGTAATTTCCCCAACCCTTGACGAGGGCGCTTTTCAGTTCGGGGTAAACCTGCTGCACCAAGGGAAGCTCTTTGGTGAGCAGCTGCTCCTGCAAAGAGATGGTGTGCGTCGAAACGACCACCGGCATTCCGGTTCGCAAGCTGTGGCGCGCCGCCGGAATGAGATAGGCCAAGGACTTGCCTGTTCCCGTCCCGGCCTCAAAAAGACCCACCTCGCCCCGGCTCAGCGCGCGCTCGACCGCTTCGGCCAGCTCGGCCTGGCCCGGGCGCTCCTCGTAACCGGGCAGGAGCGCCGCGAGCGCGCCCGCGCGCGCAAAGAGGGCGCGCACACTCACCTCGGGCTCTGCCGCCTGCGCTCCTTCCACGTCCCCGCCTCCACCGCTGCGACGCCCACCGGCGCCCGTTTTCCTCTCCGGTTCCTTCGCTGCACTGCGGCAGTCGCCCTGCAGCGGTTTTTCGAGGCTTAGCCGTCCTTGGGCCGCCCCCAGCGGTCGAGGAGGTCCAAAAGCTTCACGCCTTCGATGGCCCGGGTGAGCGACCGCCGTTCGGCGTAGAGGTGCATGGCCACCAGCAGTAAGGCCCACACGCCCTGCCACCACAGGGGGCCGGCTGCCAGCAGCAGGCCTCCTACCGAGCCGAAGAGGTTCGAACCCGCGTCGCCCAGCATATGCTCGCCGCGCAGGTCTCCCCCCAGCAGCGCGGCCCCCGCTCCCGCGACCGCAGCGCCCGCAGCCAAGTGAAACCAGTGCCACGGCGCCGGCGGATTCCACAGCGCGATGCCGCAAACACCGGCGCCCGCGAGCAGCGCGAAGCCCTTCAGCGCTCGCCCCGGGCGCACATCGAGCAAGTTGATCGCGTTGGCAGCGAGGGCGATCACCGCCCCCGCCAGGAGCGCCCGCGGCAAGGTGCCGGTCAGGGCCCATCCGGCGAGGAGGGCCAGTCCGCCCCCGTAGAGGGCCTTTAACGCGCCGGTGGTCACGCGCCCCGCAAGCAGGGCCCGGAAATGCTCCCGAAAGCCGCCGTGGCGGCGATCGCCCGCGGCATCGTCGAAAAGCCCCAAAAAGGCCATGCCGAACTGGAGCGCAAGCCACATCAGGATTAGAGAAAGGGGAGCGCCCATCCATGCCAGGAGGGCCAGCGGCGGCAGCGTGGCCAAGGGAACGGCGACGCCCATACCCTTAGGGATCGGCCTGCCGCGAAAATTCTTTCCGACGAAACCGCCGTCGGCCAGGACTCGCACCAGAGCCGGCACAAGCAAAGCGGCCGCAGCGTACCCGGAGGCGCCCAGCGCGAGCACCATCAACAGCCGCTCCGTCACTGCCCTCTCCCCCTGGCCAGGGCTCGATCGACGCCCAGGCGGCAGAGGGTGCTGACGATCGCTGCGCACTGCTTCCCCCGGTGGACGAAACCGGACAGGTCCCGCCCCGTCTCCCGGTGCTTGAGGGGAACGTCGATCTCGACGACGCGAAGGCCGGCCCACAGAGCGCGCACCGTCATTCCCACCTCCATGCCCCATCCCGAGGGGAGCGGCATCAGGCGTTGGGCCGCCTCGCGGGTGAGGGCTCGCTGCCCCGACAGAGGACTCGCGGCGTGAAATCCGGTGAGCCACCGGATGCCGCGGGCCGCGGTCCTCTTGACGATGCCGAATCCTCCCCGGGACTGGAAGGAGGCGATGGCCATATCGGCGCGGTCGCTCTTCACGGCCGCGACCAGCGCGGCGAGATGGCGCGCCGATGCGCCGAGATCCGCGTCCGCGAGGAGGAGCCAGCGGACGTGGGGAGCGGTGTTCAACACGTGCGCAAGCCCCTGATTGACGGCGCCTCCCTTGCCCCGGTTGGTGCCGAGGCGGAGCACGTGCGCGCCGGCGCGGGCCGCGACTGCCGCGGTCCGGTCCTTTGACCCGTCGTCGACCACCAGCACCTCGTCGACGACGCCGTCGAGAAGCGCCTCGACGGTGCCGCCCACCCTGGCGGCCTCGTTGTAGGCGGGCACCACCGCGCACGCACCCACGCCCTAGCCCCCCCTCACGGCTCGCTCGAGGAGCTCCTGAGGCCAAGGGGCGAGGTCGTCTCCGACGCCGTAAACGCCCGCCTCCCCTGCGGCCAGCATCAAGATCAAGCTCACTTGGCCCAAGGGCGAGTCGAAGTGCTCAACGTAAGGAAGCGCTTCCCGGGCCGCGAGCGCGCGCCAGTGCGCCGTCCCGCTGCCGGCGGCGATTAAGGCCACGGGCACGTCCAGCCCTTTCAAATGGCGCACCGCCTCCGCCACCAGAGGCTCGGCCTGCCCGTCGGCTCCGTCAACCACGAAAACCGCGAAATCGGCCGGCCGCGCCGAGCGGGACTCCAGCCACAGAGCCGGCGTGTCGACGGATGTCATCTGGTGCGGCCCCGACTGGACGACGGCGGCGGCCAGCAGCTCGCCGGCCTTCGCGCCCTGCGGCGGCCGCTCCGGCGAGAGAAGCGCGAGGAGCTGACCGTCCTGCGCCCCCGGGCCCGGCCGCAGGTGCACTAACCGCACCACGCTGGCCCCGGCCTGCGCCAGGAGCGCTTCGGCCGCGGCCAGCGCCGTGCGCTCCTTCCCCATCAACACGATGGCTCCGCTCCGTCCGGCCAGGCGCTCGGCGATCAGAAAAGCGCTCGCGTCCTGGGCGAAGCGGGCGTACAAGTTCCGCTCCCGCTCGGCCGCCTCGAGCAGCGCGGCCGTCTCCCCTCGCCGCTCTTGCAGCCGTTCCAATTGGCGTTCCAACGATGCAAGCCACGCCTCCTGGCGCAGTGCGGTCTCCTCGTCGCTGGCGAGCGACGTGCCGATCAGGATGCCCAGCCCCAAGGCGAGGAAGACGGCTACGAGCGATGCCAAATGGTAGCGGATGTCGACGACCATACCCTTCGCCTCCGGACATCCCCTGCTCGGCCTCTCAGCCGCCCAGCGAGACCTTGACGTAAAGGAGCAGCATGCGCAGCCACTGGTTGAGCGAATCGGAGATCAACACGACCAACAGGACCGGCGCCAGCGCGGCCAAAAAGACCAACACCCAGTATTTCCCCTGGGGCCTTCCCCGATACACGTGGCTCAATCCCTTCGCGTCGACCAAGATACTGCCCACCTTGAGGCGGACCAAGAACGTGCTGGCCATTCCCCGCCGCCCCTTCTCCAAAAAGTCGACGATGTTCGAGTGGGTGCCGACGGCGACGATCAGGTGTGCTCCCAGTTCGTAGGCCATCAACAGCGCCAGATCCTCGCTGGTGCCCACCGCCCTCACTTTGTGGGCCGCCAGCCCCAGGGAGCGCACCCGCTCCCATCCCGGCGCCCTGCCGTCGGGGTACGCGTGGACGACCAGCTCGGCGGCAAGACGCAGCGTCTCGTCGCTGACGCTGTCCATATCGCCCACGATCACATCGGGAACGTACCCCGCCTCGACCAGGGCGTCCGCTCCTCCGTCGACGCCGACGAGGACCGGACGCACCTCGTCGATGTAGGAGCTGACCACCCGCAGGTCTTCCCGGTAGCCGTGCCCGCGCACCACTACCACCACGGGGCGATCGGCAAACCGCGTGCGAAGGCGAGGGAAGGTGACCGCCCCGAGGACCAGGTCCTTTTCGCGCCGGGCGTACTCCAGTGTGTTGTCGACAAAGGCCTCGATCTCCCGGACCAAATTGTGGCGGGCGGCGCGAAAGCGGACGGCAATCTCCTCCTTGGTGAGCTCCTTTCCCCGGGCGACGACGACGCCGTCCACCATGAGCTCACCCCCGGCCAGCTCGACCACGTCCCCGTCCCGCACCCGGTCGAAGACCTCGTCTCCGACGCCCTCCACCAGCCGAATCCCGGCATCGGCCAGCACACCCGGGCCGGGGGTGGGGTAACGCCCCGTCATAAAGGAGCGGGTGTTGACCACGGCGGCGACCCGGGCGGCGCGCAGGCCCTTCGCGGCCACTTCGTCCAAGTCCTCATGCGCAATGAGCGCGATCTCGCCGGGCAAAAGCCGCGGGATGAGCTCCTTCGTCTTCCGTCCCAAGCGCGCCGTCCCTCGCACACCGGTCCACCGCCCCCGAAGCTGCACGTCAAGGAGCAAAGAAAAAAAGGGAAGGAGGTCCGCTCACTGCGAGCGAAACCCGCTTCCCTCTTAATATCGGGCAGCGCTTGTCCGCCTATCCCGGCGAAAGGCAGGTCAGCTTGCCATTAGATCCATCCGCACGTGGTCCGCTAGGCGGGCGATGAACGAGGCGTTGGTGGGCTTGCCTTTCTCCGCGTCCACCGTGTAGGCGAAGAGCTCCTCGATAAACTTCAGGTTCCCTCGTACCCACGTCGACTCAATCGCGTGGCGAATCGCCCGCTCCACCGTCTGCGCCGTGGTAGAACGCATGCGGGCCACGGTCGGGTACAACTCCTTGGTGACCGCGCTCAAAAGGTCAGGATTGAGGACGACCAAAGTGACCGCGTCCTTTAGGTAGGTGTACCCTTTGAAGTGGGGCGGCACGCCCAGGCGCGCGAGCTCCCGGGCCACCTGCCGCTCGACCAACTGGCGGCGCTGCTCGTACTCGAACTGGACCTGGGCCCGCTTCGGATCGGTCACTTGGCGGATCCGCTGCACCAACGTGGGCATGTCGAAGGGCTTCATGATGTAGTAGTCCGCTCCCAGTTCCGCGGCCTGCTGGATCAGCGCCTCTTGCCCGAAGGCCGTGAGCATCAACACCTTCGGGCGCTGCGGAAATGCGCGCAAAGCCTCCAAAACCCCGATGCCGTCCAGGTTGGGCATCACGTGATCGAGAATGAGCAGATCGGGCCGGTGCTTTTTCACCGCCTCAATCGCCCGGTATCCGTCGTGTACGGCACACACCCACTCGATATCCGGTTGCGATTGGAGCGCTTGTTTCACGATCTCACAAAATTCGACATTGTCATCAGCGACAACCACGCGGATCACTTGGCTCATCGCGGGCCTTACCCCCGTCGGCAGTGTGCACGTCTCCCTCTTTCCACCGCCGCCGTTGGGAATCCTGCCCATCGCACCGGCGTCGACGGCAATCTAACTCGCTTTCCGTTGAGCGCCCTCCGGTTCCGCCGGTCCGGGGATGATCCCCGCCTCGTACACCATCCACTCGGCGAGGACCCCAAAGCCCCGGTGCGGGTTGTTGATGAAGACGTGCGTCACCGCGCCCACCAACTTCCCGTCTTGTAAGATGGGGCTGCCGCTCATGCCCTGAACAATTCCGTTGGTCCGCTCAAGAAGACGGGGGTCGGTCACTTCGATGACCAGCCCGCGCCCGTTGTGGACGGAGTGGCGATTCACCGCGGTGATGCGAATCCCGAAGCGCTCGACCCGCTCGCCCTGAAGGACCGTCAGGATTTCGGCGTCCCCCTCCCGCACCTCGTGAGCCAAAGCCACCGGGACCGGCGGGTGCGCCGGGGTAGGCGGGCGCGTGAGGCGCCCGAAGATGCCGAACATCGTATTCTTTTCGATGGTGCCCAGCGACGATCCACTCTGAAAGATGCCCAACTTCTCACCGGGACGCCCCCGCATACCTGGATGGACGCCGTGGATGTGCGCGGGGACGATCCGTCCCTCGCTGAGGGGAATGCTGTGCTGGTCGGCGGTGATCACGTGCCCTAACGCGCCGTACGCCCCCGTCGCCGGATGCCAAAAGGTGAGCGTGCCCACGCCGGCCGCCGGATCCCTCAGATACAGGCCCAAGGCGTAGCGGGGCTCGCCGCGCCCGGTCGGATCGAAAACAGGCACCGGTTCAATCTCGAGGCGGATCTCCCGACCGTCCCGGTAGACGACGACCGGCATCGCCTCTCCCCGGCGCCCGTAGGCGTTCGCCATCGCCTCCAGCTCCAGGGGGTGTTCGATTTCGGTCTCGTGGACGCGCAGGAGGACGTCACCGGGCCGGATGCCCGCCCGGGCGGCCGGCGAGATGCGCTCCCCGGTTACGGTCGTCACGTCGACCGTGCGGACCACGACGACCCCCCGCGCGCTCAGGAGGATCCCGATGGCTTGCCCGCCGGGGATCACCTCGACCCGGTCCACGACGCGCACTTCGGCCCGCTGAAGCGGCACCCAACCGAACAGCCGCAGCTCCACCTGGGAGTCGGGCACCGGGACCAGGCTAAAAAGGGGACCGACGTCCAGCTCGACCTCGCCGCCCGGAAGGACGCGCACCTCTTCCGGAAAGGCCAGGACCACGCCGACCTGCGGCGCCAAGGCGGCGGCGCCCAAGGCGGCAAAAGCGAGCAACAAAAAGAGCAGGCGAAAGCGCGCGGTTGGCATGCCGGGATCACTCCTACGTGGGCTCGGGCAAGTCTCGCCCCGTAGAATGCCCCGGCGCCGTCGCGCCGACGATGCAGTTTAGCTGGCGGTCTTGCCTTTGTGGGCCAAAGCGAGCAGCGCGCGGGCGTGTTCAAACCCGGTGGCGGTCCCTTTCCCGTCCAGCATCCGGGCAATCTCGCGCACTCGTTCCTCACCCGCGAGCGCGCGCACGCTCACCGTCGTCCGTCCGCCCTCTTCGAGCTTCTCCACGGCAAAATGGCGGTCGGCCAGCGCCGCGATCTGAGGCAGGTGGGTGACCACCAGCACCTGCCGGCTCCGCGCCAGCTCCGTCAGCGCCTCACCGACGCTCTCCGCCGCGCGCCCGCCCAGCCCCGCGTCCACCTCGTCGAAGATCAACGTGCCGACCGGATCGATCTCGGCCAACGTTCCTTTGATTGCCAGCATCACGCGGGACATCTCCCCGCCCGAGGCGATGCGCGCTAAGGGCCTGGGCGCCTCTCCCGCGTTGGCGGAGAAGAGGAACTCGACCGTGTCCATGCCGCGAGCGCCCACGCGCACCCGCTCCCCGTCAATCATCAGGCCGTCGGGATCCGGTTCCCGGGAGAACGCCACCTCAAAACGGGCCTGAGGCATCTGCAGCCGGGATAGGCGCTGCGCGACTTTGCCCGCGATCGCGCCGGCGGTTTCGCGGCGCGCCCGGGAAAGGCGGAGCGCCGCCTCCGCGAGCTGCTCCTCCACGCGGCTGAGCTGCTGGCTGAGCTGAGCGATGCGTTCGGCGGCGCTTTCGAGCTCCTCCAGTTCCTGGGCCGCCCTGTGCCGATAGGCCAGGATCGCCGCCACACTCTCACCGTACTTGCGCTTGAGCCGGGCGATCAGCGCGAGCCGCTCCTCGACGGCGGCCAAGCGCTCCGGGTCGGGTTCCAGGCGCTCCAGGTAGCGCCGCAGGTCCAGCGCGGCGTCCGCCGTCGCGGCCAAAGCGCTTTCTAACACCTCAGCCGCAGCAAGGAGCGCGCCGTCCAGCTCGGCCGCCTCCTGTATGCGCTGATGTGCGAGGCCGAGCAGGGCGTTCGCGCTGGCCTGGTCGACCCCGTCGCCCCCGTACAGGGCCGCGTAGGCCTCCTGGACGGCCCGGGCGATGCGCTCAGCGTGCGCGAGGCGCTGGCGCTCGGCCAGCAGCTCCTCCTCTTCCTGCGGGGCCAGCGCTGCGGCGTCGATCTCCTCCACGTGGTAGCGCAGGAGCTCTTCCCGCTGGGCCCGCTCACGCTCCGCGCTCTCCAGCCGCCTCCGCTGGGCGAGCAGCTCCTCCCGCTCGTGCGCCAGCCGCTCCACGTCCGCGCGCAGCGCGGCCAGCGGCGATCCGCCCATCTCGTCGAGGAGCTCCAGCTGGCGAGCCGGAGCCAGGAGCGACTGGTGGTCGTGCTGGCCGTGAATGTCGACGAGAGCCCGCCCCACCTCCGCCAGTTGAGACAGGTTGACCAGGCGGCCGTTGATCCGGCAACGGCTGCGCCCCATCCGGGCGATTTCCCGGGTCAAGACCACGGTGTCGTCGGCGCCGTCGAAACCGTACTGCTCTAAGATCTGGGCCGCCCAAGGCCGCGAAGACAGGTCGAAAGCCGCCTCGATCACTGCCTGGTCGCTTCCGGCTCGCACATCCTCCGCCGACGTGCGCCCACCCAAGACCGCGGCGACGGCATCGATGACGATGGACTTGCCAGCCCCCGTCTCCCCGGTCAGCACATTTAGGCCCGGCCCAAACTCCAGCTCGATCGAGCGCACCAAGGCGAACTCTTCGATCCGCAGCGCCAGGAGCAATGCCATCCCCCTTCCGTCGGTGATCGCGCACCGCTTCTTTTCCATACGGCGTCAAAGCGTGGGATCCATCCAGCGCTGGAACTGGGCGAGCAGCTGCCGGGCGGCCTCCGACGCGGGCTGGGGCGCTCCATCTTTGGCGACGACCAAGACGGCGTCGTCCCCTGCGACGGTGCCGACCACGCCGGGCAACTGCAGCTCGTCCAGCGCCGCCGCGACCACCGGCGCGCTGCCGGGCAGTGTCTTGAGCACCAGGAGATTGCCTGAAAAGGCGACCTCGGTCACGTACTCGCGAAACGTGCGCTGCACCCGGCCAAGGGCGTCGGTGGGCGCCGCGTGCGGCGGCAGGGAGTAGCGGTACTCGCCGCCGGGAGTGGCCACCTTGATCAGGCCGAGCTCCCGAATGTCACGGGAGACCGTCGCCTGCGTCACGTCAAAGCCAGCGCGGCGCAGCTCTTCGGACAGCTGCTCCTGTGTGCGGATCTCCACCTCGCGCACAATTCGCAAAATGGCCTGATGACGCGCTTCTTTCACTGGGCTCCATCGCCCTTTCTTCTCCCGTTTTCCCGGCCCGCTTCCCTAGCGGCTGCGCGGGCTTTCCCTCAGGAACCGCTCGTGCAGGAGGGTGTAAAACGATCTGCCCTTCACTTTCACCAAGCGGGCCGGTTTCCCCGCCCGCTCGACGTAAACTTCGTCGTGCGGCTGCAGGCTCTGCCCTTCCTGACCGTCGACCGTCAACATGGCGTCTTGGGCCTTGCCGCTGAGCCGAATCCGCACGCCCTCGCTGGGCGCGGTCACCAGCGTGCGGGCGCCGACGGTGTGAGGACAGATCGGGGTGACGATTAACGCCTGCACCTTCGGGTTCACAATGGGGCCGCCGGCAGAGAGCGAGTAGGCCGTTGAGCCCGTCGGCGTCGAGACCACCACGCCGTCCGCGAGAAAGGTGCCCACCAAGCGTTCGTCGATCAAAATCTCCAGTTCGATGACGCGCGCGAAGACGCCCCGAGTGACTACGGCGTCGTTTAGCCCGTAGAAGGACGCAACCCACGCTCCGTGCCGCAGCACGCGGGCGCGCAGCATCATGCGCTCCTCGATCTGGTAATCGCCGGCAAAGAGCCGATCGAGGGCGCTGTCCAAATCGCCGGGCTCCACTTCCGCCAAAAAGCCCAGATGCCCCAAATTGACGCCTAAGATGGGGATGCCGTGGGGAGCGACTCGCCGCGCCGCCTTGAGCAAGGCCCCGTCGCCCCCTAGAACGATGGCCAGCTCACACGCGGTGAGCGCTTCGGGACCCGTGGCGAGGTCTTCGCGCTCCAAAAGGGCGGCCACCTCCCGGTCGAGCCAAACCCGGGCCCCGCGCGCCTCGAGTTGGGGGATAAGCCGCTTCGCCAAGGCGACGGCTTCTGCCTTTCCGGTATGAGGAAGGAGTGCAATGGCCTGCAATGATTTCACCGCATCCTTAATTATTGAGGCGCTTCAAGGAGGAGCGCGTGCGCCTCGGCCACGGCGGCAGCGATCGCCCGTTCCAGCTCGGCCCGGCGTTCGGCTTCGCCTCCGCCTTGCGCAACCGTCTCTTTTCCCGTCGCCGTGCACCACAAAAAGAACTCGATGTTTCCCTTCGGGCCGGTGATGGGTGAGTAGGTGACCCCCCGGGGCTCCCAGCCCAGCCGGAGGGCTCCGGCGGCCGTCTCCGCCAGCACGTCGCGGTGCACCTGCGGATCGCGAATCACGCCCGCCCCTTTACCCACCAGCTTCCGCCCCGCCTCAAACTGAGGTTTCACCAGTGCGACGACGTCCGCATCGGGCTCGGTGTTGCCCGCCAAAGCCGGCAATATCTTCAGGAGGGAAATGAAGGAGACGTCGATCGTCACCAGGCGCACCCCCTGGAAGGTGCCAGCCGGAACGTAGCGGAAGTTGGTCCGCTCCCAGACGACGACGCGCGGGTCTTGACGCAGTTTCCACGCGAGCTGGCCGTAGCCCACGTCGACCGCGTACACCTTCGCCGCGCCGCGCTGCAGCAGGCAGTCGGTAAAACCGCCCGTTGACGCGCCGATGTCGAGGCACACCTTGCCGGCGACGCGGATCTGAAAGACGTCCAGGGCGCGCTCCAGTTTGAGGCCGCCCCGGCTCACGTACGGATTGGGGCGCGCCCGCACCTCCACCCGCCCTCCCGGCGGCACCAAAGCGCCCGCCTTGTCGGCCCGCACGCCGTCGACATAGACGCTCCCGGCCTCGATCGCCGCTTGGGCCTGGGCGCGAGTGGGAAAGAAGCCGGCGTCCACCAAATAGCGGTCCAGGCGGAGCCCCCCGCCGCGCATTCGTCCCTTTGTCACGACCGCTCGTAAGCGCCCGCCTGCTCGCGAGCACCGAGGAAGCTGAGCACGCTCCGGGCGATTTGCTCCGGCGTCAACCCGCACTGGGCCAGCTGCGATTCGGGCTTGGCGTGCTCGATAAAGCGATCGGGAATGCCCAGGCGCTTGACGGCCACGTGATACAGGCCCGCCTCTTCCAGCGCCTCCAAGACGGCGCTGCCGAAGCCGCCCATCAAGGCGTGCTCCTCCACCGTCACGATGCGCCCGATCCTCCTGGCGAGCCCGGCGATGAGCTCGCCATCGAGCGGTTTGGCGAAGCGGGCGTTCACCACGCACGCTTGAACACCTTCTGCCGCGAGAAGCTCCGCCGCCGCCAGGCTGGGGCGCACCATCGAGCCCAGCGCGATGAGCGCAACGTCCTCTCCTTCCCGCAGCACCTCGGCCCGGCCGATCGGCAGCGCTTCCAGCCGCTGGTCCAGCGGGACGCCGTATCCGCTGCCGCGAGGATAGCGGACTGCGATCGGCCCGTTCCACTCGAGGGCCGTCTTGATCATGTGCCTGAGCTCGTTCTCGTCTTTCGGCGCCATCACGACCATGTTGGGCACGGTGCGCAGGTAGGCGATGTCGAAGGGCCCGTGGTGGGTCGGACCGTCGTCGCCCACCAGCCCCGCCCGGTCGATCAGAAACGTGACCGGAAGGTTTTGGATGCAGACGTCGTGGATCACTTGATCGTAGGCCCGCTGCAAGAAGGTGGAGTAGATGGCCACCACCGGCTTCATGCCCCCGCAGGCCAGGCCTGCGGCGAAGGTGACGGCGTGCTGCTCCGCAATGCCGACGTCGAAAAACTGCTGCGGCCGCGTGCGCGCGAGCAGATCGAGGCCCGTCCCTTCCGGCATCGCCGCCGTGATGCCCACGATGCTGGGATCTTGCTCCGCCAGCTCCGTGACGGTTTGTCCGGCAATCTGGCTGTAGGTGGGAAGGGAACGCCCCTTCCCGCCTGAATCCGAAGCCATCGGCTTGAGGGCATGAAGCTTTCCCGGATCTTGCTCCGCCGGCTTATACCCGCGCCCCTTCTGGGTCACCGCGTGGATGAGCACAGGGCCTCCCCGGCGGATCGCGTCCCGGATCACCCGCTGCATGACGGCAATGTTGTGGCCGTCGAAGGGCCCGTAATAACTGAAGCCCAAGCTTTCAAAGAAGGCGCCCGGCGTCACCAAATTGAAAAGGCTCTCTTTGAGGCGCTCGACCGACTTGACGAAGGGGCCCCCGATCGTCGGAATCCGGCGGATCAACGCTTCGATCTCGTCCCGCGCGCGGCGGAGCGTCTTATCCATCCGCAGCCGGGCAAAATATGCCGCGAGAGCGCCCACATTGGGTGCGATGGACATCTCGTTGTCGTTGAGAATGACGACCAGATCGACACCGAGATCGCCCGCGTGGTTGAGGGCTTCAAAGGCCATGCCGGCGGTGAGAGCGCCGTCGCCCGTCACCGTGACGACGGCGTAATCCTCGCCGCGGCGGTCCCGGGCCAGAGCGTAACCGAGGGCGGCCGAAATGGACGTCCCGGCGTGTGCGACGCCGAAGGCGTCGTACTCGCTTTCGCAGATGCGGGGATACCCGCTGATTCCCCCCTCCTGCCGGAGCGTCGCGAAGCGATCCCGCCGCCCCGTCAGGAGTTTGTGGGGATACGCTTGGTGACCGACGTCCCACACCAGCTTGTCTTTGGGCGTCTCCAGCACCGAGTGCAGCGCGAGGGTCAGCTCGACCACGCCCAGGTTCGCGCCGAGGTGACCGCCGTTGCGCGAGACGGTCTTTACAATCTCTTCGCGAATCTCGGCCGCCAGGCGCTCGAGTTCGTCGAGCCGGAGTCCCTTCAAATCCTTTGGCGACTCGATCCTATCCAAGAGGCGGGGCACCGTATCTCCTCACTTTCGGCCTGCGGCACGTTCGATTTCGTCAGCGGCGCGCGTATATCCTTTCCAATACCGGGAGCGCCGAAAGCGGCGGGAAAACAAAAAAGCTTGCCCCGCCGCGGCGGGCAAGCCCACGAACCTGCCAGTAGGAGACGGACAGATGGTGAACCTGCGAGTAAAGATTGTGGCTTAAGGTCCAGCAGGTTTTCCCAGAGGCCCTCCGGCGCGTCGCCGCCCCGGCGGTTTCCCCTTTCCGGCCTCTTTGCCGCGTCGCCGATCGGCAAGGCTGGATTACCACTCAGACCACACTGCAATCCCCGCAGGCCCTCCCCGAAGGGAACAGCCTAGGAGTTTTCCTCAACAGTCCACGCACCTTCTAGCCTCTTTTGCGCTTTGGGTTTCAAGCAGCACGACCCGCCTCGCCTTGGCCTTCGGCAAGACGGGCTGGACCTGCAATCCCACCCAAACCGCTCAAGGCAGGCTACGCTGCACCCAACACTCGCAAGGGCCGCGAGGCGGTCCTTGCTCGCATCGCGTGCAGGTTTAACCCCAAGCCGTAGTTCGTTGAGCGCCGTCCCTGCGGCTCACAGGCGCCGGCTTAGCGATGATTCGCAGCGCCTGGCGCAAGGGAAGCGGCGTCGCCTCCCCACGGACATGGGCCTCCGCGGCGACAGGGTCAACGCCTACATGCCCTTGTAGATCGCCCCATCGCCTTAACCCCCAGCAGCAACCCCCGACTGGGCGTCGTTAGCCACCACCAGGGACTTCATCGATGTGCCCGCGACGGATTTTTAGGCCCGTCTTCAAAGGTGCGCTTCCTGACTAGGATACTGCACCATCTATCCTTTGGTCTTTTTATTATAACATCCGCGGCGCGGTTTCGCTCGCGGCTTGCTCTTCCTGGCGGCCCGCTACAGCGCCCTATAGACCGTACCGCCCCGTTAACTGCGGCGCGCCAGCGTGAACTCTGCCAATTCCTCAAGAAAGCTCGCACGTTCGCCGAAGGGTGCCAGCGCCGCCTTGGCCGCTTCTACTTCGTCGCGCGCTCGCCGGCGGGCCGCCTCCACCCCGTACAAGGCCGGATACGTCAACTTTCCCCGGCGCGCGTCCGCGCCGACGCCTTTACCCAAAAGCCGCTCGTCGCCCTCGATGTCCAAAAGGTCGTCGACGATCTGAAAGGCAAGGCCCAGCCGCTTTGCATACTCGCCCAGCGCCGCCAGCGCCGGCTCATCCGCTCCGGCCGCGAGCGCCCCGATGCGGGCCGCGGCGCAAAACAGCGCGCCCGTCTTGTGCGTGTGGATGTACTCCAGGAGTTGAGCGTCGTCTGCCGGCCCGCCAAGGCGCGCTCTGTGAGACTCCTCCTCGCCGGGGCGCCGCTCCGCCTCCAGGTCGACCACTTGGCCCCCGATCAGACCGCCCGTCCCCGCGGCGATCGCCAGCTCCCCGGCGATCTGAACGGATTGCGCCGGCTCGCAACCGGCCCAAGGCAGCCGGCTCACC
>k87-235545_pt1 | contig 17192 bp, 9 predicted proteins | sample MGYA00084031_6733416 | MGnify analysis MGYA00084031
TACTCACCGGTAGGGGTGCATCATGCCAGCTCCGAGCGCTGCGACCTTCCAGCGTCTTGCCGACCTCATCGCGATCCCCGACGCCGCCGAGCGGACCACCCGCCCCGTCGTCGAGGCGTACACCGGACGGGAACTGGCCACCGTGCCGGTCGGCACGGCCGAGGACACGAAGGCCGCGATCGACCGGGCTCGCACCGCGCAGGTCGCGTGGGCGAAGCTCCCCGTCGAGAAGCGTGCCGCGATCATGCACCGCTACCGCGAACTCGTGCTCTCCCGGCGCGAGCAGCTCATGGACATGGCGCAGGCCGAGACCGGCAAGTCCCGGGTCTCCGCGCAGGAAGAGGTGCTCGACATCTCGATGACCGCGCGGTTCTACGCGCGCGTCGCACCGAAGCTGCTGCGCCCCCGCAAGGCCACGGGCATGCTGCCGGGCCTGACGAAGACCACCGTCCTGCACCATCCCAAGGGTGTCGTCGGCGTGATCGCGCCGTGGAACTACCCGATGACGCTGGCGGTCTCGGATGCGATCCCCGCCCTGCTCGCCGGCAACAGCGTGGTGCTCAAGCCCGACAGCCAGACGCCCTACTGCGCGCTCGCCGTCGTCGAACTCCTCTACGAGGCCGGTGTTCCCCGCGACGTCTTCGCCGTGGTCACCGGTCCCGGCACCGTGGTGGGCACCGCGATCGTCGAGAACACCGACTACCTGATGTTCACGGGTTCGTCGGAGACCGGACGTCTGCTCGCCGAGCAGGCCGGCCGGCGCCTCATCGGGTTCTCCGCCGAACTCGGCGGCAAGAACCCCATGATCGTCACCGCCGGGGTGAACCTGCGCGAGGTCACGAACGCCGCGGTGCGGGCGTGCTTCTCGAACTCCGGGCAGCTGTGCATCTCGATCGAGCGGATCTACGTCGAGAAGTCGATCGCCCCCGAGTTCATCCGGATGTTCGGGGCGCGGGTGCGCGAGATGTCGCTCGGTCCCGACTACGACTTCGGCACCGAGATGGGCTGCCTCATCAGCGAGAGCCAGGTCAAGACGGTGACCCGGCACGTCGAGGACGCCGTCGCCAAGGGCGCGACCGTCGTCGCCGGCGGAAAGGCGCGGCCCGACCTCGGCCCGCTGTTCTTCGAACCCACGGTGCTCACGGACGTGCCCGAGGACGCCGAGTGCTACCGGGGAGAGACGTTCGGCCCGGTGGTGTCGATCTACCCGGTGGACGACGTCGAGGAGGCGATCCGCGAGGCCAACGACACCGAGTACGGACTCAACGCGTCGGTGTGGGCGGCGACGAAGGCGCAGGGCGAGGCCATCGCGGCGCGGGTGCGTGCCGGCACGGTGAACGTCGACGAGGGATACGCCCCGGCATGGGGCAGCACCGACGCGCCGATGGGCGGGATGGGCATCTCCGGCATGGGCCGTCGCCACGGCGCGGAGGGCCTGTACAAGTACACCGAGGCGCAGACCATCGCAACGACGCGACTGCTCAATCTCGACGGCCCGCGCGGACTACCGCGGCGGGTGTGGGCGAAGATGCTCGCCCCCTTCGTCAAGTCGATGCAGTGGTTGCCGGGTCGCTAGGCACCGGATCGTTCTTCCGCACGATGGTGGTCGCGAGGGGTTTCTCGACGACGAGACACAGCAGGACCCCCGCGGCCACCACGAGCGGCGCGATGTACAGGTAGATCGGCACGAGCGCATCGTTGTACGCCTCGAGAACCGGGTGCCGGAGCGCGTCGGGCAGTGCCCGGACCGCACCGGGGGTCAGCGAATCGGGATCGTCGATGCCGGTTCACAGATCGTTATTCTCACCGACGTTGGCGATCGGTGGCGGGCCGGATCTCGGCCTCGCGGAAACGGGAGACCGCCACCAGCCCCACCACGAGGAAGATCACCGGGAGCAGCACCGCATTGCCCATCGCGGCACCGAACGCAAGCGTCCCCTCGCCCATCTGCATCACCGCGCCGAGGGCGGCCGCACCGAGCACCGCGCCGACCTGCCGGGCGGTGTTGTAGACGCCCGAACCGGCACCGACGAGGTCACCGGGCAGGTCGCGCAGCGAGATCGTCGAGTTCGGGGCCCAGCACAACGAGTTGGCGAAACCGAGCAGCACGATCGGGATCAGGAGCCAGCCGACGGACACCCCGAGGTGCATCGCCACACCGAACGACAGCATCGCCGCGATCATCGCGGAGAAACCGATCCGGGAGATCCGACCCGGCGCGACCCGATCGGTGACGCGTCCGATCACCGGCGCCATGATCACCGAGATCACACCCATCGGCACCAGCATCAGACCCGCGACCTGCGCGGACAGCCCTTGACCGACCTGCAGGTAGAGCATGATCGGCAGGTTCACGGCGTAGACCGTGAAACCCAGCGTCGCCACGGCGGTCACTCCGAGGGCGAAGTTGCGGCGGGTGAACAACCCGAGCGGGGCCAGCGCCTCGGTGCCGCGGGCCGCCGCGGTTCGCTGCAGTCGCACGAACATCCCGAATGCCACGATCCCGATACCGAGGACGACCCAGACCCACACGGTCCAGCCGACCTCGGGGCCCTGCTGCAGGGAGAAGATGACCCCGGTGACCGCCACCAGCGAGACGACGGCACTCAGCACGTCGATGCGACGCGCACCGGTCGGCAGCTTCGGCACGTACCGCGCGACCATCACCAGAGAGATGAGGCCCAGCGGGATGTAGACGAAGAAGACCCACCGCCACCCGCCGGTACCGACGAGCACCCCACCGAGGACGGGGCCGAACAGACCCGCCGAACTCGCCACCGCGCTCCACACACCGGTGGCCGCGCCCCGCCGGTCGTGCGCGAAGATCCGGTGGATGATGCTCAGCGGCTGCGGGTTGATCAGCGACCCGCCGAGCCCCTGCACCGCACGCAGCGCGATCAACCACTCGATCGTCGGCGCCATCGAGCACGCGAGGGCCGCGGCCGTGAAGATCGCCATGCCCACCAGGTAGACGTTGCGCTGACCGAATCGGTCGCCGAGACGACCGGTGACCAGCAGCGGAACCGCGAAGGTCAGCAGATAGGCCGCCGACACCCACACCACCTGGTTGATGCTCGCGTCCAGATCCTCGCGGATGCGCGGCAACGACACCGCCACGAGCGACTGGTCGAGCAGGGTGATGAACAGACCCACGCACAGGGCCGCCAGCGCACGCCAGGCCCGAGGTTCGGGGATCGGGGCAGCGCTGCGTCCCGCAGCCGACGCACTCACTCCTCGACCGTGATCTCCGCAGCGTCGTCGTAGAAGCACACGTATCCCTCGATGAACTCCATGCCGGGGAACGGCTCGGGGTACGACCATGCGACGTTCTCGGCCGGCGGCGTCCCGGAGAACGACCAGTACCGCGCGACACCCTTGTAGGGGCAGCTCGTCCGCCACTCGGATTCCTCGAGCACCGAGAAGTCGACGTCCTCGGGTGGCAGGTAGTAGCGGGTCGGGAGGCCGGTCTCGAACACGAGCACGGGATTGCGGGTCTCGGCGACCACGACGTCGCCGATGGCCACCCGCACGTGCCGGGAGCTGCGCAGGGCGTCGACGCGGTGATAGGGGTCGCGCGGATGGGTGAACACCTCGGTCTCCTCCTCGAACCACCGCTCGCCTTCGTCGACGTCGTCACCCGACCCGGTCTCACCCCACCGGAACCACTGGAAGACGAGACGGTCGTCGAGCCCGTCGACGTCGAGCTGGCAGACCGGTGAATAGGCCCGCTGGTCGCCGACGACGATGTCGTACCACTGCCACACGTCCTGCCGGGAGCGGCTCGGCGACAGGGACGCCGAGATCAGGTCGAGCCGGACGTCCTCGCGGGGGAAGGCATAGAACGGGACGGGCTTGCCGGGCGCCCACACCAGCACGGCCCGGGTGCTGTCGACGACCTTCCTGCCGAACCACTCACCTCGGATCCTGCGATCGACGGGTTCGTAGAGGTAGTCGTCGGTCTCCGGCGGCCGTCGGAGCACAGCGGTCTTGCGGGCGGTCATACCTCGACCGTATCGCGCCCGTCCAGGGACGGGACGAATCCGGAAGCCCGACCCATCCGCGCGGCGACCGGCTCCGAATACGGCAAGAGACGGCGTGAAGGCCGTCACCCGAACCGACCGACACTCCGCACGCCCCTGCGGCTCAGGCGACGACCAGAGGAACACCGATCATGCCCAACTACGAAGCCCGGCAGAACGAGAATCGGCACCCGCACCCGCCCGTGGGTTTCCTCCAGCTGTTCATGGAAGCGCGCACGCGCACGGAGCAGACGACCCCGCGCGTGCAGGGAGCAAAGGCGTGAGGTCCGTCGGCGGCTCCGTCGAATCCGTCGTGGTGGTGGGTGCGGGCCTCGCGGGACTGTCCGCGGCGCTCCACCTCACCGGCGCCGGCAAGCGCGTCACCGTCCTCGAACGCGAGGACACGGTCGGTGGCCGCGTCGGTACGTACCCGGTGTTCGAGGACGGGCAGCATCTCTACGACATCGACAACGGTGCCAGCGTGCTGACGATGCCGAACCTCATCGCCGACGCGCTCACGGCCGTCGGGGAATCCTTCGGCTCGACCACCCCGGCGCTCGACCTCACCCCGCTCGCACCCGGCTACCACGCGCGCTTCGCCGACGGCACCGCCCTGAACGTGTACTCCGATCCGGACGAGATGACCGCCGAGATCGCGCGCGTGTGCGGTCCCGACGAGGCCGGCGGATACCGGCGGCTGCGCCGCTGGCTCGCATCGATCTTCGACGCCGAGTTCGACCGCTACATCGACTCCAACTTCGACTCGCCGCTCGACCTCGTGTCGACACCTGCGGCGCTGCGGGACACCGCCAACCTCGTCCGGCTCGGCGGCTTCGGCCGACTCGGATCGCGCGTCGGATCCTTCATCCGGGACGACCGTCTCCGGCGCATCTTCACCTTCCAGGCCCTGTACGCGGGCACCGCACCGTCGACGGCGCTGGCGGTCTACGGCGCCATTGCCCACATGGACACCTCGCTCGGCGTCTACTTCCCGAAGGGCGGCATGTCCACCATCGCCGCCGCGATGGTCGATGCGCTCGTCCGCAACGGCGGCACCGTGCACACCGGCGTCGAGGTGTCGGAACTCCGCGTCGACGGCGGCCGCGCGAAGAACGTGCGATCCGCGGACGGCCGGGAGTTCGCCGCCGACGCCGTCGTCCTCACCGTGGACCTGCCCGTGGTCGACGATCTGCTGCTGCGCGCCGGGGTCCCGCCGCGCCGCCGCGCCCGCAGCGCCACCGTCGCATCGCCCTCGGCCGTGGTCTTCCACGGCACGGTGCCCACCGACGTGACACAGGCCTGGCCGGATTCCCACCACACCATCGATTTCGGTGCCGAGTGGGCGGAGACCTTCGCGCGGATCACCGCGCCGCGCGGCCGCGGCCGGTTGATGGCCGATCCGTCCCTGCTCATCACGCGACCCGCCGTGACCGATCCGTCCCTGCGGGTGGTGCGGGACGGTATCGAGTGCGAGCCGGTCTCGGTGCTGGCGCCGTGCCCGAATCTCGCTGCCGCACCCCTCGATTGGGAGCGCCTCGGCAGGCCCTACATGCGGGAGATCCAGCAGGTCCTCGAGCAGCGCGGCTACCGGGGACTGGCGGGCTCCATGCGGGTCGACCACCTCGACACCCCGCAGACCTGGGCAGACAAGGGCATGCTCGACGGCAGCCCCTTCTCGGCCGCGCACCTGTTCCGGCAGACCGGACCCTTCCGCCGCCCGAACCTCGTGCACGGCGTCGACAATCTCGTCCTCGCCGGGTCGGGCACCACGCCGGGTGTCGGCGTCCCGACCGTGCTCATCTCCGGGCGTCTTGCCGCAGAACGAATCTCCGGTGGCGCGACCGCCGGTCCCACGACGATGTCGATTCCGATGGAAGCAGGTGCGGTTGCTCATGGGTGAACTCGACGGGATCGATCCCGAGCTGCACGAGGCGTATCAGCTGTGCCGTGAGCTCAACCGGCGACACGGCAAGACCTACTTCCTCGCGACCCGCATCTTCCCGGCGTCCAAGCGGGCCGGGGTGCACGCCCTCTACGGTTTCGCGCGGATGGTCGACGACATCGTCGACGTGAAACCGGTCGACGCGGCACCGGTTCTCGACGCGCTCGAGCGCCGCCTCTCCGATGCGCTCGGGGGCAGGCCGCCGACCTACGACGAATTCGGTCTCGTGCTGCGGGCCCTCGTCGACACCACGCAGCGGTACGACATCCCGCACGAGTACTACTACGCCTTCCTGCGGTCGATGCGGATGGACATCCCCGGCACCGAACTGTTCCGGTCGCGGTACCGCACGATGGACGAACTGTCGGAGTACATGTACGGCTCGGCCGCCGTCATCGGACTGCAGATGCTGCCCATCCTCGGGATCGAGGGCGCACGCGAACGGGCCGAGGCCCCCGCCGCCGCGCTCGGCGAGGCATTCCAGCTCACCAACTTCATCCGCGACATGGGCGAGGACCTCGACCGCGACCGCATCTACCTGCCCACCGACATCCTCGCCGCCTTCGACGTGGACGAGGACCTGCTGTGGCACTGCCGCACGACCGGGCAGCGCGACGTGCGGCTCGAGCGCGCTCTCGCACACCTGATCGCGCACACCCGCTCGATCTACCGCGTGGCCGAACCGGGCATCGACCTGCTCGACCCCAAGGTGCGTCCCGCGATGCGGACCGCCTTCGTCCTGTACGGCGACATCCTGCGGGCGGTGGAGGAGAGCGGATACCGGGTACTCCACCAGCGCGCACGCGTGTCGCGGCGCCGGCGCCTGTCGGTGGCGGCACCGCGGCTGGCCTCGGCCGGTTGGACCACGCTGCGTTCACGGTCGAGACTGGGGACGCCCACCGCGCCGCTGCTCGGCCGGTGACGCCCGTCCGGCCGAACCGGAATCCGGACACGAATACAGAACAGGACATCACATGGAACAGGTCGTGCTGCTCGACGATGCAGGTCGCGCGGTCGGGATCGAACCGAAGGCCACGGTGCACACCACGGACACCCCGCTGCACCTCGCCTTCTCGTCGTACGTCTTCGACCCCCACGGCAACGTTCTGCTCACCCGGCGCGCCCTGGACAAGTCGACCTTCCCCGGTGTCCTGACGAACAGCTGCTGCGGTCATCCGGCGCCGGACGAGCCGCTCACCGAGGCCGTGCGCCGTCGGCTGCATCAGGAACTCGGGCTCGACGTGCACGACATCGAGGTGGTCCTGCCGTCCTTCCGCTACCGGGCGGTCATGGACAACGGCATCGTGGAGAACGAGATCTGCCCCGTCTTCCGCGTGCTCTACGACGGGCCGGCGCCGGTCCCCGAGCCGTCGGAGGTGCACGACACCGAGTGGGTCGACTGGACGGAGTTCTCCGAGGACGTCGTCGAGGGACGCCGTGAGGTGTCGGTGTGGTGCCGCGAGCAGGTGGAGCAGCTCCGTAAGCTCGGTCCCGACCCGCTGCGCTGGCCCGTGGCGTCCGCCGCCGATCTGCCGCCCGCCGCACCCGACAGGACGGCACCCGAGCTCCGATAGGGCCTCATCCCGCCCACAGGGTCGTTAACGTCGACCCTGTGATCGACCCGACCGTCCTGATCCGCACGATCGTCGGCGTCCTCGCCCTCGCCGCGATCTCGACGGCGGTGCTGTGGGCGTTCCGGGTTCCGCACCGATTCGCGCCCGTCGGCGCCATCGCCCGCGGCGCGGTCCAGCTCGCGCTCATCAGCGTCGTGCTCTCCGGCGTCATCACCGACGCCCGATGGGTCGCGGTGGTGCTCGTCGTGATGTTCACCGTCGCGTGGTGGACGGCCTGCCGGCGGATCGGGAACGAGGCCGTCGTGCGCGGGGCGACGGCCGCCGCGATGTCGGCCGGTGTGCTCGTCGCGGCGGGCGTCGTCTTCGCGACCGGCGCGGTGGAGGCAACCCCGCGCTACGCGCTCGCGCTCGGCGGCATCATCATCGGCAACACCATGACGGTCGCGACCCTCGCCGGTCGCCGCTTCCACGAAACCGTCGACGACCACTGGTCCGAGGTGGAGGGCTGGCTCGCGCTCGGCGCGACCATGCGGCAGGCGACGCTCGCCCCCGCTCGCTTCGCCGTGCACGCGGCGATGATCCCGTCGACCGATCAGACGAGGACGACGGGACTGGTGACCCTGCCCGGAGCCTTCGTCGGCGCGATCTTCGGCGGGCTGTCGCCGGTGGAGGCCGGACGCTTCCAGGTGGTCGTGCTCGCGGCGATCATGGCGACGGCGTCGATCACGTCCGTGCTGATGGCGTTCGGCCTCGGTCGCGCCCTACGTCACCGCCCCGTCGTCGTCGTGTGAGACGGCGCTCTGCGGTGCAGGTGCCATCGGAGTAGGAGTGGATACAACCGCTGCCGAGGGAAGGATCGTCGATGCTGCTCGTAGCCAACCGGGGTGAGATCGCGTTGCGTGTCGTCCGCACGGCCGGGGACCTCGGACTCGACACCGTCGCGGTCCACGCCGCGGACGATGCCGACGCTCCGCACGTCCGCGCCGCCACACGAGCCGAGGCCCTGCCGGGGTCCGGTCCCTCGGCCTATCTCGATCCCGAGGCGATCGTCGGTGTCGCCCGGGCGACACCGACGATCGCCTCGGGATCGAGATAGGCCGAGGGACCGGACCCCGGCAGGGCCTCGGCTCGTGTGGCGGCGCGGACGTGCGGAGCGTCGGCATCGTCCGCGGCGTGGACCGCGACGGTGTCGAGTCCGAGGTCCCCGGCCGTGCGGACGACACGCAACGCGATCTCACCCCGGTTGGCTACGAGCAGCATCGACGATCCTTCCCTCGGCAGCGGTTGTATCCACTCCTACTCCGATGGCACCTGCACCGCAGAGCGCCGTCTCACACGACGACGACGGGGCGGTGACGTAGGGCGCGACCGAGGCCGAACGCCATCAGCACGGACGTGATCGACGCCGTCGCCATGATCGCCGCGAGCACGACCACCTGGAAGCGTCCGGCCTCCACCGGCGACAGCCCGCCGAAGATCGCGCCGACGAAGGCTCCGGGCAGGGTCACCAGTCCCGTCGTCCTCGTCTGATCGGTCGACGGGATCATCGCCGCGTGCACGGCGAAGCGAGCGGGGGCGAGCGTCGCCTGCCGCATGGTCGCGCCGAGCGCGAGCCAGCCCTCCACCTCGGACCAGTGGTCGTCGACGGTTTCGTGGAAGCGGCGACCGGCGAGGGTCGCGACCGTCATGGTGTTGCCGATGATGATGCCGCCGAGCGCGAGCGCGTAGCGCGGGGTTGCCTCCACCGCGCCGGTCGCGAAGACGACGCCCGCCGCGACGAGCACACCGGCCGACATCGCGGCGGCCGTCGCCCCGCGCACGACGGCCTCGTTCCCGATCCGCCGGCAGGCCGTCCACCACGCGACGGTGAACATCACGACGAGCACCACCGCGACCCATCGGGCGTCGGTGATGACGCCGGAGAGCACGACGCTGATGAGCGCGAGCTGGACCGCGCCGCGGGCGATGGCGCCGACGGGCGCGAATCGGTGCGGAACCCGGAACGCCCACAGCACCGCCGTCGAGATCGCGGCGAGGGCGAGGACGCCGACGATCGTGCGGATCAGGACGGTCGGGTCGATCACAGGGTCGACGTTAACGACCCTGTGGGCGGGATGAGGCCCTATCGGAGCTCGGGTGCCGTCCTGTCGGGTGCGGCGGGCGGCAGATCGGCGGCGGACGCCACGGGCCAGCGCAGCGGGTCGGGACCGAGCTTACGGAGCTGCTCCACCTGCTCGCGGCACCACACCGACACCTCACGGCGTCCCTCGACGACGTCCTCGGAGAACTCCGTCCAGTCGACCCACTCGGTGTCGTGCACCTCCGACGGCTCGGGGACCGGCGCCGGCCCGTCGTAGAGCACGCGGAAGACGGGGCAGATCTCGTTCTCCACGATGCCGTTGTCCATGACCGCCCGGTAGCGGAAGGACGGCAGGACCACCTCGATGTCGTGCACGTCGAGCCCGAGTTCCTGATGCAGCCGACGGCGCACGGCCTCGGTGAGCGGCTCGTCCGGCGCCGGATGACCGCAGCAGCTGTTCGTCAGGACACCGGGGAAGGTCGACTTGTCCAGGGCGCGCCGGGTGAGCAGAACGTTGCCGTGGGGGTCGAAGACGTACGACGAGAAGGCGAGGTGCAGCGGGGTGTCCGTGGTGTGCACCGTGGCCTTCGGTTCGATCCCGACCGCGCGACCTGCATCGTCGAGCAGCACGACCTGTTCCATGTGATGTCCTGTTCTGTATTCGTGTCCGGATTCCGGTTCGGCCGGACGGGCGTCACCGGCCGAGCAGCGGCGCGGTGGGCGTCCCCAGTCTCGACCGTGAACGCAGCGTGGTCCAACCGGCCGAGGCCAGCCGCGGTGCCGCCACCGACAGGCGCCGGCGCCGCGACACGCGTGCGCGCTGGTGGAGTACCCGGTATCCGCTCTCCTCCACCGCCCGCAGGATGTCGCCGTACAGGACGAAGGCGGTCCGCATCGCGGGACGCACCTTGGGGTCGAGCAGGTCGATGCCCGGTTCGGCCACGCGGTAGATCGAGCGGGTGTGCGCGATCAGGTGTGCGAGAGCGCGCTCGAGCCGCACGTCGCGCTGCCCGGTCGTGCGGCAGTGCCACAGCAGGTCCTCGTCCACGTCGAAGGCGGCGAGGATGTCGGTGGGCAGGTAGATGCGGTCGCGGTCGAGGTCCTCGCCCATGTCGCGGATGAAGTTGGTGAGCTGGAATGCCTCGCCGAGCGCGGCGGCGGGGGCCTCGGCCCGTTCGCGTGCGCCCTCGATCCCGAGGATGGGCAGCATCTGCAGTCCGATGACGGCGGCCGAGCCGTACATGTACTCCGACAGTTCGTCCATCGTGCGGTACCGCGACCGGAACAGTTCGGTGCCGGGGATGTCCATCCGCATCGACCGCAGGAAGGCGTAGTAGTACTCGTGCGGGATGTCGTACCGCTGCGTGGTGTCGACGAGGGCCCGCAGCACGAGACCGAATTCGTCGTAGGTCGGCGGCCTGCCCCCGAGCGCATCGGAGAGGCGGCGCTCGAGCGCGTCGAGAACCGGTGCCGCGTCGACCGGTTTCACGTCGACGATGTCGTCGACCATCCGCGCGAAACCGTAGAGGGCGTGCACCCCGGCCCGCTTGGACGCCGGGAAGATGCGGGTCGCGAGGAAGTAGGTCTTGCCGTGTCGCCGGTTGAGCTCACGGCACAGCTGATACGCCTCGTGCAGCTCGGGATCGATCCCGTCGAGTTCACCCATGAGCAACCGCACCTGCTTCCATCGGAATCGACATCGTCGTGGGACCGGCGGTCGCGCCACCGGAGATTCGTTCTGCGGCAAGACGCCCGGAGATGAGCACGGTCGGGACGCCGACACCCGGCGTGGTGCCCGACCCGGCGAGGACGAGATTGTCGACGCCGTGCACGAGGTTCGGGCGGCGGAAGGGTCCGGTCTGCCGGAACAGGTGCGCGGCCGAGAAGGGGCTGCCGTCGAGCATGCCCTTGTCTGCCCAGGTCTGCGGGGTGTCGAGGTGGTCGACCCGCATGGAGCCCGCCAGTCCCCGGTAGCCGCGCTGCTCGAGGACCTGCTGGATCTCCCGCATGTAGGGCCTGCCGAGGCGCTCCCAATCGAGGGGTGCGGCAGCGAGATTCGGGCACGGCGCCAGCACCGAGACCGGCTCGCACTCGATACCGTCCCGCACCACCCGCAGGGACGGATCGGTCACGGCGGGTCGCGTGATGAGCAGGGACGGATCGGCCATCAACCGGCCGCGGCCGCGCGGCGCGGTGATCCGCGCGAAGGTCTCCGCCCACTCGGCACCGAAATCGATGGTGTGGTGGGAATCCGGCCAGGCCTGTGTCACGTCGGTGGGCACCGTGCCGTGGAAGACCACGGCCGAGGGCGATGCGACGGTGGCGCTGCGGGCGCGGCGGCGCGGCGGGACCCCGGCGCGCAGCAGCAGATCGTCGACCACGGGCAGGTCCACGGTGAGGACGACGGCGTCGGCGGCGAACTCCCGGCCGTCCGCGGATCGCACGTTCTTCGCGCGGCCGCCGTCGACGCGGAGTTCCGACACCTCGACGCCGGTGTGCACGGTGCCGCCGTTGCGGACGAGCGCATCGACCATCGCGGCGGCGATGGTGGACATGCCGCCCTTCGGGAAGTAGACGCCGAGCGAGGTGTCCATGTGGGCAATGGCGCCGTAGACCGCCAGCGCCGTCGACGGTGCGGTGCCCGCGTACAGGGCCTGGAAGGTGAAGATGCGCCGGAGACGGTCGTCCCGGATGAAGGATCCGACGCGCGATCCGAGTCGGCCGAAGCCGCCGAGCCGGACGAGGTTGGCGGTGTCCCGCAGCGCCGCAGGTGTCGACACGAGGTCGAGCGGCGAGTCGAAGTTGGAGTCGATGTAGCGGTCGAACTCGGCGTCGAAGATCGATGCGAGCCAGCGGCGCAGCCGCCGGTATCCGCCGGCCTCGTCGGGACCGCACACGCGCGCGATCTCGGCGGTCATCTCGTCCGGATCGGAGTACACGTTCAGGGCGGTGCCGTCGGCGAAGCGCGCGTGGTAGCCGGGTGCGAGCGGGGTGAGGTCGAGCGCCGGGGTGGTCGAGCCGAAGGATTCCCCGACGGCCGTGAGCGCGTCGGCGATGAGGTTCGGCATCGTCAGCACGCTGGCACCGTTGTCGATGTCGTAGAGATGCTGCCCGTCCTCGAACACCGGGTACGTACCGACGCGGCCACCGACCGTGTCCTCGCGTTCGAGGACGGTGACGCGCTTGCCGGCGCCGGTGAGGTGGAGCGCCGCGGACAGTCCCGCGAGGCCCGCACCCACCACCACGACGGATTCGACGGAGCCGCCGACGGACCTCACGCCTTTGCTCCCTGCACGCGCGGGGTCGTCTGCTCCGTGCGCGTGCGCGCTTCCATGAACAGCTGGAGGAAACCCACGGGCGGGTGCGGGTGCCGATTCTCGTTCTGCCGGGCTTCGTAGTTGGGCATGATCGGTGTTCCTCTGGTCGTCGCCTGAGCCGCAGGGGCGTGCGGAGTGTCGGTCGGTTCGGGTGACGGCCTTCACGCCGTCTCTTGCCGTATTCGGAGCCGGTCGCCGCGCGGATGGGTCGGGCTTCCGGATTCGTCCCGTCCCTGGACGGGCGCGATACGGTCGAGGTATGACCGCCCGCAAGACCGCTGTGCTCCGACGGCCGCCGGAGACCGACGACTACCTCTACGAACCCGTCGATCGCAGGATCCGAGGTGAGTGGTTCGGCAGGAAGGTCGTCGACAGCACCCGGGCCGTGCTGGTGTGGGCGCCCGGCAAGCCCGTCCCGTTCTATGCCTTCCCCCGCGAGGACGTCCGGCTCGACCTGATCTCGGCGTCCCTGTCGCCGAGCCGCTCCCGGCAGGACGTGTGGCAGTGGTACGACATCGTCGTCGGCGACCAGCGGGCCTATTCACCGGTCTGCCAGCTCGACGTCGACGGGCTCGACGACCGTCTCGTCTTCCAGTGGTTCCGGTGGGGTGAGACCGGGTCGGGTGACGACGTCGACGAAGGCGAGCGGTGGTTCGAGGAGGAGACCGAGGTGTTCACCCATCCGCGCGACCCCTATCACCGCGTCGACGCCCTGCGCAGCTCCCGGCACGTGCGGGTGGCCATCGGCGACGTCGTGGTCGCCGAGACCCGCAATCCCGTGCTCGTGTTCGAGACCGGCCTCCCGACCCGCTACTACCTGCCACCCGAGGACGTCGACTTCTCGGTGCTCGAGGAATCCGAGTGGCGGACGAGCTGCCCCTACAAGGGTGTCGCGCGGTACTGGTCGTTCTCCGGGACGCCGCCGGCCGAGAACGTCGCATGGTCGTACCCCGAGCCGTTCCCCGGCATGGAGTTCATCGAGGGATACGTGTGCTTCTACGACGACGCTGCGGAGATCACGGTCGAGGAGTGAGTGCGTCGGCTGCGGGACGCAGCGCTGCCCCGATCCCCGAACCTCGGGCCTGGCGTGCGCTGGCGGCCCTGTGCGTGGGTCTGTTCATCACCCTGCTCGACCAGTCGCTCGTGGCGGTGTCGTTGCCGCGCATCCGCGAGGATCTGGACGCGAGCATCAACCAGGTGGTGTGGGTGTCGGCGGCCTATCTGCTGACCTTCGCGGTTCCGCTGCTGGTCACCGGTCGTCTCGGCGACCGATTCGGTCAGCGCAACGTCTACCTGGTGGGCATGGCGATCTTCACGGCCGCGGCCCTCGCGTGCTCGATGGCGCCGACGATCGAGTGGTTGATCGCGCTGCGTGCGGTGCAGGGGCTCGGCGGGTCGCTGATCAACCCGCAGCCGCTGAGCATCATCCACCGGATCTTCGCGCACGACCGGCGGGGCGCGGCCACCGGTGTGTGGAGCGCGGTGGCGAGTTCGGCGGGTCTGTTCGGCCCCGTCCTCGGTGGGGTGCTCGTCGGTACCGGCGGGTGGCGGTGGGTCTTCTTCGTCTACATCCCGCTGGGCCTCATCTCTCTGGTGATGGTCGCGCGGTACGTGCCGAAGCTGCCGACCGGTGCGCGTCGCATCGACGTGCTGAGTGCCGTCGTCTCGCTGGTGGCGGTCACCGGGGTCATCTTCTCCCTGCAGCAGGGCCCCGAGGTCGGCTGGACCGTGTGGGTCTGGGTCGTCCTCGGTATCGGGATCGTGGCATTCGGGATGTTCGTGCGACTGCAGCGAACCGCGGCGGCCCGCGGCACCGAGGCGCTGGCCCCGCTCGGGTTGTTCACCCGCCGCAACTTCGCCCTCGGAGTGACCGCCGTGGCGACGCTGGGTTTCACGGTCTACGCCGTGAACCTGCCGATCATGCTCTACCTGCAGGTCGGTCAAGGGCTGTCCGCGCAGGTCGCGGGTCTGATGCTGGTGCCGATGGGTGTGATCTCGGTGATCATGGCGCCGGTGATCGGACGCGTCACCGATCGGGTCGCGCCGGGTCGGATCTCCCGGATCGGTTTCTCCGCGATGATCGCGGCGATGCTGTCGTTCGGTGTGGCGATGCACCTCGGGGTGTCCGTCGGCTGGCTCCTGATCCCGATCGTGCTGCTCGGTTTCGCCAACTCGTTGTGCTGGGCCCCGAACTCGACGATCTCGCTGCGCGACCTGCCCGGTGACCTCGTCGGTGCCGGTTCGGGCGTCTACAACACCGCCCGGCAGGTCGGCGCGGTGCTCGGTGCGGCCGCCCTCGGCGCGGTGATGCAGATGGGCGAGGGGACGCTTGCGTTCGGTGCCGCGATGGGCAATGCGGTGCTGCTCCCGGTGATCTTCCTCGTGGTGGGGCTGGTGGCGGTCTCCCGTTTCCGCGAGGCCGAGATCCGGCCCGCCACCGATCGCCAACGTCGGTGAGAATAACGATCTGTGAACCGGCATCGACGATCCCGATTCGCTGACCCCCGGTGCGGTCCGGGCACTGCCCGACGCGCTCCGGCACCCGGTTCTCGAGGCGTACAACGATGCGCTCGTGCCGATCTACCTGTACATCGCGCCGCTCGTGGTGGCCGCGGGGGTCCTGCTGTGTCTCGTCGTCGAGAAACCCCTCGCGACCACCATCGTGCGGAAGAACGATCCGGTGCCTAGCGACCCGGCAACCACTGCATCGACTTGACGAAGGGGGCGAGCATCTTCGCCCACACCCGCCGCGGTAGTCCGCGCGGGCCGTCGAGATTGAGCAGTCGCGTCGTTGCGATGGTCTGCGCCTCGGTGTACTTGTACAGGCCCTCCGCGCCGTGGCGACGGCCCATGCCGGAGATGCCCATCCCGCCCATCGGCGCGTCGGTGCTGCCCCATGCCGGGGCGTATCCCTCGTCGACGTTCACCGTGCCGGCACGCACCCGCGCCGCGATGGCCTCGCCCTGCGCCTTCGTCGCCGCCCACACCGACGCGTTGAGTCCGTACTCGGTGTCGTTGGCCTCGCGGATCGCCTCCTCGACGTCGTCCACCGGGTAGATCGACACCACCGGGCCGAACGTCTCTCCCCGGTAGCACTCGGCGTCCTCGGGCACGTCCGTGAGCACCGTGGGTTCGAAGAACAGCGGGCCGAGGTCGGGCCGCGCCTTTCCGCCGGCGACGACGGTCGCGCCCTTGGCGACGGCGTCCTCGACGTGCCGGGTCACCGTCTTGACCTGGCTCTCGCTGATGAGGCAGCCCATCTCGGTGCCGAAGTCGTAGTCGGGACCGAGCGACATCTCGCGCACCCGCGCCCCGAACATCCGGATGAACTCGGGGGCGATCGACTTCTCGACGTAGATCCGCTCGATCGAGATGCACAGCTGCCCGGAGTTCGAGAAGCACGCCCGCACCGCGGCGTTCGTGACCTCGCGCAGGTTCACCCCGGCGGTGACGATCATGGGGTTCTTGCCGCCGAGTTCGGCGGAGAACCCGATGAGGCGCCGGCCGGCCTGCTCGGCGAGCAGACGTCCGGTCTCCGACGAACCCGTGAACATCAGGTAGTCGGTGTTCTCGACGATCGCGGTGCCCACCACGGTGCCGGGACCGGTGACCACGGCGAAGACGTCGCGGGGAACACCGGCCTCGTAGAGGAGTTCGACGACGGCGAGCGCGCAGTAGGGCGTCTGGCTGTCGGGCTTGAGCACCACGCTGTTGCCGGCGAGCAGGGCGGGGATCGCATCCGAGACCGCCAGCGTCATCGGGTAGTTCCACGGCGCGATCACGCCGACGACACCCTTGGGATGGTGCAGGACGGTGGTCTTCGTCAGGCCCGGCAGCATGCCCGTGGCCTTGCGGGGGCGCAGCAGCTTCGGTGCGACGCGCGCGTAGAACCGCGCGGTCATCGAGATGTCGAGCACCTCTTCCTGCGCGGAGACCCGGGACTTGCCGGTCTCGGCCTGCGCCATGTCCATGAGCTGCTCGCGCCGGGAGAGCACGAGTTCGCGGTAGCGGTGCATGATCGCGGCACGCTTCTCGACGGGGAGCTTCGCCCACGCGACCTGCGCGGTGCGAGCCCGGTCGATCGCGGCCTTCGTGTCCTCGGCCGTGCCGACCGGCACGGTGGCCAGTTCCCGTCCGGTGTACGCCTCGACGACGGGGCGGGTGGTCCGCTCGGCGGCGTCGGGGATCGCGATGAGGTCGGCAAGACGCTGGAAGGTCGCAGCGCTCGGAGCTGGCATGATGCACCCCTACCGGTGAGTA
>k87-1134100_pt1 | contig 17184 bp, 12 predicted proteins | sample MGYA00084031_6733416 | MGnify analysis MGYA00084031
GTTCAGTGCGTTCAAAGCAACCTTGAAGTCACGGGCGGCGGTCTCTTCGTCACTTTCTCCCCAGAGGGTCGCGACGATCTCTTCTCTGGCCAGCAGATGCTGCCTTTTCGTCAGGAGAAGCTGAAATAGCTGCTTTGCCTTTCCGCGCTGCCAAGACTTTTCCCCCAGCTCCCGTTCGCCAAGCCAGACACGAAACTGACCGAGCGTCTGGATTCGCAAGGTATAGCCGGGATGAAAAGTGACGTTCTGCAGGCCCAGGTCAGTCAGAAGCTGCGAGACGTAATCGGGAGAAACCTGGCGCCTCTGAGCCTCGATCAGTACCGGCATCAGCTGCTGGACATCATGCGGAGTAAACATCGTCGGCCGCTGCAGCAGGAAATGGTATTCCCCCGCCTGGATCGCGGTCAGCGCCTGAGTCACGGCCGGGATAAAAGCAGGCCAATTTTTCTGGCGATAGGCAAAAAAACTGAGCCATAAATGACAGATCGCGACCCCAAAGCTATCTCCGCAACGGCTTAAGCGCTCCTCGCAATCGCGAATCCACTCTTCCGCCTGCTTGTCCTGCCCGCAGGAGGCATACGCGATGCCGATTGCGAGTCGCACCAAGCTGTTCAGCCAGTCATCACGCATCGCCTCTGTTTCCTGGAGTCCCCGCTGCCCGTAAGAAAGCGCCATATCCAGATTCGATTCCCGCCCGTAGAGAAGAGTCAGCCCAAGGAGCGTCTCCGATTTTCCTCGCGTCGACTGCAGGTCCTCCATCATTTGCAGACCCAGTTGGTACAACTGACGAATTTGGTCATAGGGCATTTGTTGACTGACCAAAGCCGCCGTCGCCTTGCGCACGTATCCATTTGCCTCCACGAACGGGGAGTGCGCTTCTTTTCCTTGTTGGATCGCGTACTCTGCTGCTCTGAGCCCCTTTTCCCATTCGCCGTTCAAGCCGTATACAAAGGCCAGCAGCAGGGAGGTTTCCCGGTAGGATCTCATCAATGCAGGCTGGTTTACCTGCTCCGACTTCCACTCGCTCTCCAGGAGCTGGATCGCCGACTGAAGCCTGCCCGTCCGGAACAGCAGGCGGGATTCCAGCTCGACCTCCGTCCGCTGCTCCCATTCCTGGCTCCGCCGGTACCAATCGGCAGCCTGCTGCGAGTCTCCCCTGTTGGTGTATATCTCCGCGAGCAAGCGATAAAGCCGTGGAGCCAGCTCATGGTCTGCAGGCTCGAGCAGACGAATCGCAAGCTTCAGCAGTTCCTCTGCCTTCACGCTTTGGACACTGTCCAGATGGACCCGGGCGAGTCCTTCCAGCCCTCGGCACTGGCCGATAATATCCCCCTTTTCCTCGCACAGCGAGAGGAATCGCTGATAAGACAGAAAGGCCTTCGGGTACAGGCAGCGGTACCGCTCGACCTCAGCCTGATACAGCCAGAGAACATAATAACGCTCTTTTACCTCGTCCGGCAGAAGCTGCAGCCACTGTGACAGTTGGTCCAGCTTGCCTGTCTGAAGCAGCGGGTTTGCCGCTTGACAAAGCCATTCTCCGAGCTCGTCCCACGCCTCGATCAAGCGCAAATGTTCAAAGCCTTGCTGCACGTCTCCTTTTCGCTTGTACAAGGCAGCAGCAGCTCTGTGCATGTGTATGTATTCCTCCGGATGTCCCGCCAATTTGCTGATCAGTAGACGCCGCAGCAGCGGATGATACGCATAGACATTGTCTTCCCTCAGCAAAAAAAGGTTGCGCCGAAGTGTTTCTGCAAGCAGATGAGCAGCCTGTTCACCGAATACCTGGCGGATGTCTTCCGCCTCAAAGCTCTCAAAAACGGAGGACCTCATTAAAAACGTCTGAAGCTCCTGCTCCTGCTTGTCCCATACCTCTGTTTCCAAGAATGGCAGAAATCGCGAGGATTCGGAAGCGCTGCCCACTGTGTGGACGCCCATTGCCAATGTTTCTCCAATCGTTCGGACAGCAGCCGCCCACCCTTTGGTTATGTTTGCAATCCGCTCGCTATCGTCCTTTGACAAGGCGATGTCGTATTCGTCCAGAAAAAATGTCTCCATCTCTTCACGGGAAAAAGCGAGGTCGGATACCGTCAGCTCCATCCCATCGCCGCGTGCGGACATGACATTCAAAAATGGCCAGTCCGGCCGGGTTCTGGTCAGTATGACTACCCGAACGTTCTGCGGCATGTTCTGCAAAAAATATTGCATCCAGTTGTCCACTGTCACTTTGGAGTGAACATTGTGAAAATCATCCAGAATCAATAGGAGCTCGCCCTTGACTTCCATGCATGCGCGAATAAACAGGTCAGCAATCGATTCCGTTGAATCGTCTCCGGGCTGTGTGCCCGAAGCCCTCACTGCCTGCAAAAAAGAATCGCCGAAAGCCGGATGAACCATTCGTATGCTCTCCACCAGATGTAACAGAAAAACGGGCAGCTCGCCATCCTTCTCGCCAATCCGATACCAGCACGCCTCTTTGTTGCCATGATCAAAAAATGCAGCCACTGCTGTCGTTTTTCCGTACCCCGCACCTCCATGGATCACAGACAGAGCTTTGTGCTTCATCAGCCTGAGCTTCCTCGCCAATGACAATCTGTGAAACACGTAAGGCCCCAGTCTCGGAGGGGTTATCCTGGTCAGGCTCACCCTGGATGCATTCATCGTTCGTACACTCCTCACCGATCACATCATCCAAGATATAGTTCCATGAGCCTGGCCAAAATCCTCCCTCCCGTCCATGACAAAAGCCACCCGGCGGTCAGGTGGTCTTTTACGTCCAAATCATTCATCGTGTGTCAATCAACCAGATTGAACCCTTTTGTCGTATAGCCGATGTCGTTTAACAGCGTTTGGAATTCGTCTTCTGGAACACGTTCTCCCCGTACGACGCGCTGGTGGATGTCAGCAATGCGCTGATAAACAGCCGGATTGGTTGAAACGTACATGATGTTGTAGCGTGTCTGCGCCTGGAGTCTGCTGCGCATCACTCCCGCTACACGCTGCTGGAGGCGGTCCGTATGCCCGTTATCGATACGTGCAGGCTTGCCCGGCGTATAGAGCACCGATGGCGTAGGATCAATACTGTCGGGTTTCGTTGCACCATCAGGAAGCACCCCGATCAACAAATTATCCTTATACGCAAGTACCTTGATGTCGACGACACCCGGAATTCTTTCCGCTTGTGCCTCCAGAGTCCGGACGAGATCCGGCTCGCGGTTATGCCTGTTCTTTTGGACAAGCATCGCAGCCGGTCCCTTGTCTGTACCGACGTTGTCATTTTTTATATTGATCCCGTAAGCATCATACTTGGCAGGCTCTCCGTGATAGTCTTCTCCGCCTTGTTCCTTATTCGGTGTACAGCCTGACCCGACGACTCCGGCAAGCAACAGTGCACAAAGCGCTGAACCCCATCGTTTCAAAGAAAAACACCTCCTCACTCCCTAGTGTGAGGAGCCGGAGGTATTCTTACTCGATGAGAAAACTGCTTCTTTTTTCTAATTCAGGATGACGAATGTTCCTTCCACGGTCTGCTTTTCATCGCCTTTTTCAGCTAGTAGCGTATATTCTTCAGCCGTTATCTTCTCCGTCCATTCAAACAAAAATGTCCCGTCTGATTGGATCTGGACTTCGTAGCTCGCATCAATCAGCTTTCCTTCTTTGCTGCCAGCAGGCTTTTGTGCAACCGGATTTTACTCCTGCTTCCTTTCCGGCGATGTGACCAGGCTGGCTGGCGCTTTACCCTCTTCTGCTTTGTCTTTGATCAGAACGGTCTGGTTACTTCCATCCCAATTCACGTCGTAGGATAGAGCTTCGGCAATGAAGCGAACCGGAACCATCGTCCGCTGGTTGACGATTTGGGCGGGCACATCCAAGCTGATGATCTCGCCGTTACGCTTTGCAATCTTCCGGGAAACAATCAGTTTAATTTGGGCGTCACCCTTTTGAATCAAACCCGTTCTTGTCTGACTGTTCCAGTCTACGTCAAAGCCTAAGCCTTCCGCGATCGGACGAAGCGGTACCAGTGCCCGGCTGTCTTTGATCAGCGGTTTTTGATCGGGGAACGCGATCGGCTTGTGATTATATTCTAAGCTCCATGGCGGTATTCGGGCCACATGGAGATGCTTCCCACACGTGATAGGTGACTTCTTGCCTCCGACTTCTTTCCTATTTTCAAATTGTTACAAAAATGAAACCAATTTGCTACAAAAACACGCTACAATGAACATACATCGACGACATTTTTCCCGAAAGAGGCCGAAGCTATGAAACGATTTATCCCCTTCCTCATTCTTGTCCTGATTTTAACCCTCATTCCTCCTGGTGGAAGCTTTGCGAACACTTCTGCGGTTCTGCTCGGAAGCGACGTGCTATTCGACCAATTTCACCATGTCATCAAAGGAAAAAAAGTCGGCCTTGTCACAAATCAAACAGGTGTAAGCAGTCAAGGAATCAGCACGATCGACCTGCTTCGCCGGGACAAATCGGTGACACTGGCGGCTTTGTACACACCGGAGCACGGTCTGGACGGGAAAACACCGGCCGGCAAATACGTTGCCTCCTACCAGCATCCCGTCTACGGCATTCCTGTCTACAGCCTCTATGGTTCGACAAGAAAGCCCACAAAGCAAATGCTCGCTGGCATTGATCTTTTGCTGGTCGACTTGCAGGATATTGGAGCCCGTACCTATACGTACATATCCACTCTCCAATACTGCATGACGGCGGCAAAAGAGCAGGGCAAACCGATCATCGTACTGGACCGGCCCAATCCTGTTGGCGGAACCATTGTCGAAGGGCCCGTTCTGGAATCTGCCTACCGCTCATTTGTCGGTGTGGACACCCTCCCGATGGCACACGGGATGACAATCGGCGAGCTGGCGCAATTTTTCAACCGCAACATCGACGCAAACCTGACCGTTATCCCCATGAAAGGTTATACGCGTCAAATGCTGTTCCAGGATACCGGACTTCACTGGATTCCGAGCTCTCCGCGAATACCGGATCTGGCTGCTGTATTCGGTTATATGGCAACCGGCCTGGGAGAAGGAACCGGAATCGTCCAGGCTGACAATTTCCGCTGGATCGGCGGCGAAGGGATCGATTCGGGCAAATACGCTGATCTGTTAAACGGAGCGCTGCTGCCTGGTGTCGTTTTTCTCCCCGAGAAGAAAGATTCAAAAGGCGGCGTCCGGCTCCAGATCACCAATCCTCATCTGTTCAATCCGGCCAAAACGGGGATTTACGCTTTGACCTACGCTCATCAATTGAATCATTTCAAGGTTCCGAAGAGCGGAAAGACAAAAGTGATGTTTGATCTGGTGATGGGAACAAACAAAATCGGCCAGTACCTGGAGCAGGGGCTGTCCCCCAAACAGATTGAGGAGAAGTATGCAAAAGATCTGGAAGCATTTCGCAAGCTTCGCAGCAACTATTTGATCTACAATGACCAGCCTTACGTTCCTGTTCAGCCCATTCAATCAAAGAAGGGCATTTCACAGGCAAAACCTGCTGCTCCCGGCAAGCCAGGTCCAGCCAGCTCACAATCGCAGACGAAGCCGACAGCCCAGACGAAGCCAGCCGCGCAAACGCCTTTGCCGAACCAATCAAACAACAGCACTGCGACAGCAACGCCAACTCCAGGGTCTGGCGGATCGGCAGGACTGCCCGAGTCTAAACAACCGTCTGTGGCGGGACAACCGAAGCCGGTGGCAAAACCCGCCGTACCTTCAGTTCCGTCAGCCGACCAGACGCCAGCTAAGCCGGGCGGCAGTCAGACGCAGGAAAAAGTGGCGTATCTGACATTTGATGACGGTCCTTCTCCAATTACAACTGAGGTGCTGGACATCCTCAAGGCCCATGACGTCAAGGCGACCTTTTTCGTCGTAGGGAAAAGCGTGCCGGGACACGAAGCGATTTTGAAACGGGCGATTGCCGAGGGGCATGTCGTAGGAGGACACACATACTCCCACAACTATCGCACGATTTATAAAGATCTCTCCTCCTTTTTCGCCGATCTGGAAAAAGGCAATCAACTGATCGAAAAGGCAACAGGAATCAAGCCGACTGTCTTTCGGTACCCAGGCGGCAGCACCAATACCGTCAGCAAGACCTACCAGAACGCAGCGCTCTACAATAACCAGCATACGGTGATGAGTGCCATCAAAACGGAGGCTGCCAAACGCGGCTATACGTTTATTGACTGGAATATCACAAACGGGGATGCCCGCAGCAGCAAGTATACGCCAGAAACGGCCTTGGCAAATATAAAGGCGCAGGTAAGAAATCAGAAAGAAATTGTCGTACTGATGCACGACGCCGCGACCAAGAGCGCAACGGCCAAGTCCCTTCCAGCCGTAATCCAGTTCCTCAAAGAACATGGTTACCGCTTTGAAACGATCCATGCAGAGAAATCCACAGTAGCCACTGTGAAATAATGGCGACTCGACAACCAACTCATTCGTGAGTTGGTTGTTTTTATTCCGGCAACAATATCATTGACGATCATCTACATGGGGAGGAACATCTGGTGAGCTACACCTGCTACTATTGTGAGCACGAATCCGAAACGGCACATCTCATCACGTTCTTTCAAGGGACAGAGGAAAAGAACGAGCTGCTTTGCAGTTCCTGCTACGCTGATTGGCTCGAAGGCCTGAAAGTAGAACCGTAAAATCATGGGAAAAACCGCCTGATCGATCAAGCGGTTTTTTCGCATTCTTTATCCGTTTTGACAAGGCTGCCTTTTTTAGCTCTGCTGCGAGGCCAGACTCTCGTACTTTGCCCGCAGTTCCCGTTTTAGTATTTTTCCGCTTGGATTGCGCGGGAGGTTTTCTGCCAGGACGATATGCTTCGGAGCTTTAAACGCAGACAGTCTGGCTTTGCAAAAGTCAAGCAGCTCTTCGGCAGTCAAGGCTTCTCCCGCTTTGGGAACGACGACTGCGGCGACCGCCTCGATCCAGTATGGATCAGGGATTCCGATCACGGCTACTTCAGAAACAAGCGGGTGCTGGTAGATCACCTCTTCTACCTCCCTGCTTGCGACGTTTTCTCCACCCGATTTGATCATATCCTTTTTTCGGTCAACGACGGTAATATATCCTTCCTCGTCCATGACGCCGAGGTCACCGCTGTGGAACCAGCCTCCCTGAAAGGCTGCGGACGTTTTTTCTTCATCGCGGAAGTACCCCAGCATAGCGTGGCTGGTTCGGTGTACGATCTCCCCCACCGTACCGCGGGGCACATCCTGGCCGGAATCGTCGACAATCCTCGTTTCCACATTCAGAGACGGTCTGCCGGCGGAGCCAGCTTTGCGGATTTGATCCCCGGGCTTTAGGACAGTAGCGAGCGGGGCTACCTCTGTTTGGCCGTAAAAATTCCAGAACTGCGCGTTCGGGAGCCTCCGCCCCAGCTCTTTCAAGATTTCGACAGGCATGATTGCTGCTCCGTAGTAGCATTTTTTTAATGAAGACAAGTCCCGCTCCGCAAATTCAGGAGAACGGAGCAGGGCGATCCAGACGGTCGGGGGGCAAAAGAGCTGTGTCGCCTTGTACTCCTCGACAGTTTTCAGCAGGAGCGCAGGCTGTGCCTGCTCCAAAATAATTCCGCTCGCACCGAGGTAGACGTACGGCCCCAGGAAGCAATGCAGCTGGGCGCTATGGAAAAGCGGGAGAGCGTGGATAGCGACATCGTCTTCGGTCATTCCACCGTCGATAATCGTACTGACGTATTCTGTCAGCACACTCTTATGCGTCAGCATGACTCCTTTTGGCCTGGATTCCGTCCCGCTGGTGTAGAGAATATGCACAACATCGTCATCCTCCAGTTCCAGCTCCGGCTCCTCTGTACTCGATTGGGCGAGCTGCGTACGGAAATGGCCCCAGTCATTTGCCTGCTCTGTTTTTTCGGAGATCGAGCATCTCAGGACCGGAGAACAGCCTGATCGGCGAATCGCCTCGTCGGCGACTGGATGGAATTCCTGGGAGGCAAAGATCGCTTTCACATCGGCATGTCCCAGAATAAAGGCCACGTCGTCAGCGTTCAGCATGTAATTGATCGGGACCATAATCACTCCCGCCCTGGCGAGGGCAAAGTTGAGAATGACAAAATCCATTGAATTGCGGGAGAGCACAGCTGCCCTGTCTCCCTTTTGCAGTCCAGACGCCAAAATCATATGCGCTGCCTGATTGGCCAGGATGTCCAGTTGTTCGTATGTAAGCGCCTCGTTCCCAAAGCGCAATGCAATCTTCTGCGGAAATCTGCCTCGGCTTCTGCGCAAAATATCTCCCAGCGTATTCCTTCTCGCCCGCTGAATATCTTTCATGGACATCCCTCCGTCATTTTTCCTGCCTCTATTATACAACGAATATTCAGAAAAATAGAATCATTATTCTTTCCCGATATATCCATGCAATGTAAAAAACCCCTGACTCGAAATCAGTCAGGGAGAAGAACTCAAGGTTATGAGGTTGTATCTATAGTATAGTATATATTCGAGTATATACTCAACCGGGATATATTAGTAAACGGAAACAAGCCGCACCTTGGACAAATTCTTTTTGCCCGAGCGCGACAACTCCCGCTTTCCATATTTGCATGGTTTCAATCCGGTCCGTTAACCTGCCTACTCCAATCAAAAAAAATGCGGCGACCCGATCTGCATTAGTAAGTCGCCGCAGCCCCCAAGAAGTTTAGTCTGAGTGCTTACCTACAGAATATATCAAAGGGTACATACCATGCGATATGAAGTCGATGGCTACGGAAGAAAGTTTTGGTTTTTGCCATAAATGTATCGCAAAAATTTCAAAATTGCCTATGTTCCATTGATACATGCCCTTTAACTCGATAGAATAAGTGGAGACTGGTTCTTTACTCACTGGAGGTGTTCCCCTTGCTAAAAACGCCCCTTGGCCGTCTTCGTTTTATCGGCCTCATCGAAGGAATTTCGTACCTCGTCCTGCTTGGAATTGCCATGCCACTGAAATATTTTCTGGAGATGCCAAAAGCTGTGACGATTGCCGGTTCCTTGCATGGCGTGTTTTTCGTATTGTTCATGCTGGCACTCGCCCATGTCTTTTTCGCAAACCGGTGGTCGATCCTGCGGGCGCTCGGCGCGTTTGTCGCGTCTTTGATCCCGTTTGGAAATTTTGTTCTCGATGCGCAATTGAAAAAAGAAGAAGCTTCCATGAAGCGATCATAAAGGAAACGCTTGACGACCTTCTCCCGTCAAGCGTTTTTGAATAGATGGGGTATCTGAAAAAAAGAAAAAACAGGTGCAAGACCTGTTCGCAGTGCTTTCTTATGGCGGAGGGAGAGGGATTCGAACCCCCGTGACGTTGCCGCCTAACGGTTTTCAAGACCGCCCCGTTATGACCACTTCGGTATCCCTCCGCATGGTTGAACAAGTTATACTATAACATACTCATTCCCCTGAAAGCAACCGTTTTTTACAAAAACGAGCTTCCTCCAAACGGGGAAGCTCGTTTCCTGTACCGGCCTCAAAACAGCTGTCAATTGCCTTTGACAGCAGCTTTCTCTTCCTGAAACCTATCGCTTCACGACAACCAGCTTTAACTCCGTTAGCTCTTCGATCGCGTATTTGATTCCTTCCCGGCCCATGCCGCTTTCCTTGACACCGCCGTAAGGCATATGGTCGACGCGGAAGGTCGGGATATCGTTAATCATGACGCCGCCAACATGCAGCTCATCTGCCGCTTTCAATGCGAGTGACAGGTTTTGCGTGTAGAGTCCGGCTTGAAGGCCGAAACGAGAATCGTTTACGAACTCAATCGCCTCCTCTACAGAGTCCACCGGATTGATCAGGACGACCGGTCCGAATACCTCCTGGCAAGACAGTTTGGCGTCTGCCGGAACTCCTGTCAATACGGTAGGCTGCAGCACCCGTCCATCTGCTTTTCCTCCGCATTCTACCCTGGCGCCTCTCTCCCTGGCTTCCTCGATCCAGGCCAAGGCCCGATCCGTTTCCTTCGGAGAAATCATCGCGGAGTAGTCTGCTTCCTCGGACAGAGAGTCGCCGCCGACCAGCTTTTTGGTCTCCGCCACAAAGCGCTCCACGAATGTCTCGTATTCATCCCTGACCACATAAATCCGCTGTACGGAGATGCATACCTGTCCGGAGTACGCAAATGCGCCAAAAATACAGCGCGGGATGACCTCGTCGAGATTTACCCCTTTATCGATGATGACGGCAGAATTGGAGCCCAGCTCCAACGTAACCCGCTTGAGTCCGGCCCGATTGCGGATGTCGATGCCGACAGCCGGGCTGCCGGTAAAGGTCAGTGCTTTCACCCTCGGGTCTGTCACGAGGAGATCGCCTACTGTTGCTCCGCTGCCGGTCACAACATTTAGTGCTCCCGCTGGCACTCCGGCCTGCTCGGCAACCTCCGCCAGAAAATATGCGGAGAGAGGCGTCTGGGATGCCGGCTTGAGCACGACGGTGTTCCCTGCAGCCAATGCCGGACCAACTTTATGGGCGACCAGATTCATCGGGAAATTGAAAGGAGTGATCGCGCCAATCACGCCCAAAGGCTCACGCACGGTGTATGCAAGGCGCCCTTCTCCTCCGATGGCGGCATCCAGCGGCAGAGTCTCGCCGTGAATCCTTTTTGCTTCCTCCGCAGCGAATTTGTATGTCTGTATCGTACGGATCACTTCGCCGCGAGCGGTTTTGATCGGCTTGCCTGCCTCCAGCGCAATAATTTTGGCAGCCTCCTCCAGCCGTTCGTCCATGATGAATGAAATTTTCTCCAGAATAGCCGCACGCTGATAAGCAGGCATGCGCCGCATTACCACCGAAGCCTCCTGAGCTGCGGAAATAGCCTTTTCTACAAGTTCGGCGTCCGCCTGCGCGATTTCCGCTATCTGTTCCCCGCTGTAGGGAGCGTAGAGCGGCGCGTAGTTTTTGGCCTCCACCCACTGCCCGCCAATGTAGCACGCTTTTTTCATCCATCCAGCCTCCCTCTCATCGACTCTCCTATGAGTTTTCCCGATATACGTCTTTCAGTCCGCGCTATTCTAGCCATTCCTTTATGCTTGTGAAGGCGTACACAGTTCCTCTAACACTTTCTCCATCACACCCAAACCTTCCTCCAATTGTTCGTCGTCAATCACGAGCGGAGAGAGAATCCGGATGACATTGCTGTAAAGACCGGCCGTGAGTACGACCAACCCGCGCTGGCAGCAGGCTTGCGCAATTTTTGCCGTCAATTCCTTGTCTGGCTCTTTGCCTGATTTGTCTTTGACGATTTCGATAGCACACATCGCTCCAATGCCGCGCGCATCTCCTACCTGTTCAAAGCGTTGCTTGAAGCCTTCGAAGCACTGCAAAATCCTGGTTCCGATCTGGTTGGCTCTGTCCATGAAGCCTTCCTGCTCCATCATTTCGATCACCTTCAGAGCGGCGATACACCCGAGCGGACTGCCTCCATATGTTCCGCCGATCTCCCCTGGATTGGGAGCATCCATGATCTCAGCCCGGCCAGTAACTGCACTGATCGGCAGCCCGGCCCCAAGCGATTTGGACATGACAATCAAATCAGGCTCTACGCCGAAATGCTCCATCGCAAACATTTTGCCTGTGCGGCCAAAACCCGTCTGGACTTCATCGGCGATGAACAGGATGCCGTGCTTCTCGCAGATTGCTTTTACCCCTTGGACAAAACGCTTGGACGGTACCACGAATCCGCCCTCGCCCTGAACTGGCTCCATAATGACGGCCGCGACTTCATCCGCAGGCACTTCACCCAGGAAGAAGTCTTCGAAGCGTCTCAGCACTTGTTCGTCGCATTCTTCCGGAGTCGTTCCCGGCATTGCACGGTAGTAGTACGGATAGCTCATCTTATACACATCGGGAGCAAACGGGCCGAACTGGTATTTGTACGGACGCACTTTGCTCGTAAGTGACATCGCCAGCAAGGTACGGCCATGGAAGCCGCGTTCAAACGAAATAATCGCTTTTCGCCCCGTGTACTTTCTGGCGATTTTGACCGCATTTTCCACAGCTTCCGCACCGCTGTTAAGGAAGAATGTTTTCTTTGCATGCGTCCCTGGCGTGATTCTGTTCAAAGTCTCGGCCAGTTTGACGTACGGCTCGTACATCATGACGTGAAAGCAGGTATGGATATACTGATCAAGCTGTTCCTTCAGGGCTTCCACCACCGCAGGCGGGCAGTGGCCGGCATTGATCGTCCCGATGGCTCCGGCAAAATCGATAAACGTATTTCCGTCGACATCAGTCAGAAGCGCTCCTTCCGCCTTCTGGACAAAGGTCGGCAAGGTGTTGAACGGACCGCGCGGCACATGGCTTTCCTTTCGTGCCAGAAGCTCCTGAGCCTTTGGTCCCGGAATCTGTGTTTTGATCTGAATGTACTTTGTAGTCGTCGAATCCATTTTTGATCTGCTCCCTTCATCCCTTTTCTCTTTATCAAGACCACATCATTTTGTTTCGTAGCCGCACCACTCCATAAGCGTCAGGGCAAATATCTCCGCGCAGCGGAATACTTCATCCAGCTCGACGGATTCATTCGGATAATGGGCGACTGCCGTTGTACCCGGGCCTACGATAATCGCAGGAGTATCGGCCAAGGTTGTCAGCAGCCCGCCATCCGTTCCCCATGGCGATGCCTCCACGACCGCCCGCTCACCGGTTACCTTGAGGAATTGATCCTGCAAAATCTCCATCAATGGATGATCTTCACCCACGTCACCAGGCACCCAGCGGGCCCCGAACCACTCCAATTCAACCGGATGCTCCGCGAACCACGGGTCGTCATGGGCAAGCGCTGCGAGAGCTTCTTCCATTTCTCGTTTCGCAGCTTCCATCTTCTCGCCCGGGGCTACCCCCATCCGTCCCTCCAGCTTGACGAGATCGGCTACGGAAGACGGCCATTTTCCACCCTCAATCACGCCGAGGTTGATCGGGATCGGGATCGGCAGCTTTGCGTAAAGCGGGTCGACGATTCGATCATTGCGCTCTTTTTCCAGCTTGCTGATCGCGGTGACGACCTGCATGCTTTTCTCGATGGCGCTGACTCCTTCGTAGCGTGTGCCTCCGTGTGCAGAGCGGCCTTTCACCGTCAATCTGAACCACATCGAGCCTTGCTGCTTGGGGAAGATCTTCATGTTGGTCGGCTCCGGAATCAATGCCGCATCCGCTTTGTATCCGCGTAGGATTGCAGCGAGTGTCCCCGCTCCGCCGCTCTCCTCCTCCACGACGCTTTGAAAGATGACGTCTCCCTTCAGCCGGATGCCTAGCGCTTGCAGGACCTGAATCGCCAGCAGCGAGGAGAGGTTGCCGCCCTTCATGTCGGTGGAGCCGCGCCCGTACAGTTTCCCCTCCTCGATCTCGCCGCTAAACGGATCGTGTGACCATTGCGCAGGGTCTCCGGCAGGCACCACGTCCACGTGTCCGTTCAAGATGATCGAGCGGCCGCCGCCGGTTCCCTTCCAGACGCCGACGACATTCGGACTGCCTGAAAATTCGCTTCTCGGCGATACAAAATAGGGATGCTTCAGCAGCTCCTCTCCTCCCATCACCCAAAGATCCACTTCCATTCCCATGGCGTGCAGTCTTTGCGCGATTTTTTCCTGGATGGAACGCTCTTCTCCCTGAACACTCGGCTCGCGAACCCACTCCTGCAGAAGTTGCGTTGCGGCAGCCCGTTCCTTCTCGATCTGCTCCCGTATCAGCGCTTGCCAGTTTGTCATCGGTATCCTCCTTTATCGGAAAACTCTGACCTCTTCGTCCATTTTCAGTTCCGCTTCTGTGGCTCCGATCACGTCCGCCACCGTATAGGGGTGCATGACTTCTTTCAAATACAAGCCATCCTCCCGAACCTCCATCACTGCCATATCGGTGATGATCAGATGGGCTGCGCCTACGGCAGTCAAAGGGAGGGAGCATTCACGCACAATCTTCGACCTCCCGTTTTTGTCCAGATGTGTCGTCAACACCATGACCTTCTTTGCCTTCTGCGCCAGCTCCATCGCGCCGCCCATGCCGGGCACGCGCTTCCCGGGCACGATCCAGTTGGCGATGTCTCCGCGCTCGCTGACCTCCAGAACGCCGAGAATGGTCATGTCCAGCAGACCCCTGCGAATGATGGCAAAAGCGGTGGCGCTGTCAAAAAAGGAAGCGCCGGTCGCCAGTGTGACGGGAAAGCCGCCGGCATTGCACAGCATCGGATTTTCTTCTCCCGGAGCGGGGCTCGGACCCGTGCCGAGGATGCCGTTTTCCGCGTGAAACAGAACCTTTTTGTCCTTTGGAATGAAGTCTGCAACCAACGTGGGAATGCCGATTCCCAGATTGATGATCATGCCGTCCTCGATCTCCTGCGCCGCTCTCCGCGCGATCTTCTCACGAAAGCTTTCCGTTTCTTTTACTTCTCCCACGCCCATTGCCAGTTCACCCCCTCGCTTTTCACGATGTAGTTGACGAAGACGCCAGGTGTGACGATCTCTTCCGGATCAAGCGCTCCGATCTCCACGATTTCGTCAGCTTCGACGATCGTGATATCGCCCGCCATTGCTACCAATGGATTGAAATTGCGGGCACTGGTGTCGTAGACGAGATTGCCGAAGCGGTCCGCCTTTTTCGCATGTACGATGGCTACCTGCGCAGTCAAGGGCGTTTCAAGCAAATATTCCTTGCCCCCCACCAACACCTTTTCCTTGCCTTTTTCCGCAATGGTGCCGATGCCGATATCGGATAAAATTCCGCCCAGACCCACTCCGCCAGCGCGTACACGCTCTGCGAGGATGCCCTGCGGACAAAATTCCACCTCCAGCTCTCCAGCAGTCATTTGCGCCCCGGCATTCGGATTGGAGCCGATATGCGAAGCGATCACTTTCTTGACCCGCCGCTCTGTCACCAGCTTTCCTACGCCGATATGTGGGAATGCCGTATCGTTGCTGATCAGCGTGATGTCTTTGATTCCTTTGTCGAGAATGCCCTGGATCAGGGTAGGTGGATTGCCTACCCCGCCAAAGCCTCCCGCTATCAGCGTCATTCCGTCATGAAAATGGGCGAGTGCTTCTTCGACTGTGATTACCTTGTCAAACTGGTTCGCCATGTGTCCTCCTCCCCTGGATCAGGTCAGTTGCATTTCCTGTCTCATTTCTTCCTGTACACGCTGAACGGACTTTTTCAGCAAGTCTACAAGCTCGTCAATTTCCTCTGTCGTAATCGTCAGCGGCGGCGAAAGGATGACCGAGTCGCCCGCTACGCCTTCCAATCCTCCTGTCGCCGGATAGACGAGCAGGCCGTTTTCGAACGCCCGGGAAATGACCCGCGCTGCAACTCCCCTGGAAAGCGGGAACGGCTCCTTGGTCCGTTTGTCTTTGACGAACTCCAGACCGCACAACAGCCCGAGACCGCGCGCTTCTCCGATAAGCGGAGACTCGTCCGCCAGCTCCCGCAGTTTTCTGAGCAGGTAGGCTCCCTGTACAGCTGCCTTCTCGACCAGGTTGTGCGCTTCCACGTAGCGAAGCACGGCGAGCGAAACGGCTGCGGACTGCGGGTTCGCGCTGTACGTGTGTCCGGCCATGATCAGACCGGAGCCGCGTGTAATCGTATCGATGATCTTTTCCGTGGCCATCGCTGCTGCCATCGGCGTGTAGCCCGCGCTCATCCCCTTGCCGAGCGTTATCAGGTCAGGCTTGACGCCCCAGTGGTCAATCCCGAACTTCTCGCCCGTCCTTCCCACCCCCGTCATGACCTCGTCGGCAATAAACAGGACGTCGTATTTGTCGCAAATCTCCCGAATGCGCTGGAAGTAGCCGTCAGGAGGCACGACAGCGCCGCCAGAAGCGCCGATGACCGGTTCGGCGATAAAAGCCGCTACCTGCTCCGGACCGACCCGCAAAATGGCCGTCTCCAGCTCATCAGCACAAAGCCTCGCGTACTGCTCCAGGGACATGCCATCCGGTCTGCGGTACGGATACGGCGGCGAGATGGCCGGATAATCAGCCAACAGCGGAACGAACCGCTTGCGGCGCAGCACATGCCCGGACATCGACAGCGCCCCCATCGTAATGCCGTGATAGCTCATCCAGCGGGAGATCATTCTCGTCTTCGACGGTCTTCCCTGCTCCTGCCAGTATTGAATCGCGATCTTCTGCGCCGTCTCCGTCGCCTCGGAGCCGCTGTTGACGAAAAAGCTCCAATTGAGCTCGCCCGGAGCCCATTCGGCAAGCTTGGCGCCCAGCTCTTCGACTGCCTCGCTGCTAAAGTGCGAACGGTACGCAAAAGAGACCTTGCGTGCTTGCTCCGCCATCGCTTCGGCAATTTCCTCGACGCCGTGGCCGATGCTGGCCGTTACCGCACCGGAACAACCATCGATGTATCGTTTGCCCGACGTATCGTACAGGTAAATCCCTTTGCCATGGGAAACCCGGGGATACTCTTTGCCAAGCTCAGGCTTTATGACATAACTTCTCTGCATGCTAGCCACCTCTCCTTCTCTCTTCCCTTATCGTAGCGAATGAGCATGACGGTGCCATTCGACTGCCTGGAAGAAAAAGCGTGACAAAGAGACGGAATGTTTTATACATTTTGTATAAGAGATTCGTAGGGGGTTCGAAAAAAATGACGATCACCATACGCGAAGCGCTGCAGCTCCCTGACATGGTTCAAACTCGTTTGGTCGGTGGCGCAGAGGGCTTGGACAATCCCATCCGCTGGGTGACAATTGTAGAGGTATTGGAGGACGTAGGACGTCTGCAGGAAGGCGAGTTTTTGATCACGACCGGCTTTGGTCTGGCCGAAGACGCGAAGCGCAGGGCCTCCCTCATCCCGGCGCTGGCCAAGCAAAAACTTAGCGGCATCGCCTTTCATACCGGCTTTTATTTGCGGGAAATCCCTGTTGATTTGATCGAGATGGCCGACCGCCACCACCTGCCGCTTATCGAAATTCCCGTTGAAATGAACTTTTCAACGATTACCAAAGCAATCCTACAACCTATCGTCAATCGGCAATTCGAAACGCTCGCCTATTCGCAAGCCATACACCGTCAGATGATTGAAGCCGCCCTCTCCAAAGGCGGACTCCGGGCAATCGTGGAGAAGCTGGCGTCACTGACAGGCGGCCGCGTTTCTTTGACAGACGCGCTCGGATTCAAGGTTTACGGCAATCACGAAGGGGACGCTGGACAGCAGGCCGATCGAAGCGGCAA
>k87-375844_pt1 | contig 17181 bp, 15 predicted proteins | sample MGYA00084031_6733416 | MGnify analysis MGYA00084031
TCCCGCATTAATCAGGTGGATCTCCCGTCGGATGTGGATACGCCGACGTTTCTCAAGTTTGACCCCTCGTCTATACCGATTATGCAGTTGTCGGTGATGAACGGGGATGACGCGGATGAACTGCGGGAGGAAGTTGATGATATTGTCCAATCGCTGACAAATTTGTCCGGTGTGGCGAGCGCCGACGAAAGCGGCCTGTTGGAACGGCAGATCAAAGTTGAGCTCGATCCTGAAGAGATGGACCGTCTCGGCTTATCCCATGCCGACATTCAAGATGTCCTCGAGGCGAACCATTTGTCTCTGCCTGGCGGAGTGGTGCAAGACGGCGATGACGAGCTGACGACCCGCGTGATCGGCGAGTTGCCCGATGTAGATGCCCTAAAGGATGTCCTGGTGACAGTTGATCCGGCAACCGGAGAGGACGTGACTCTGTCGGATATCGCGTCGGTAGACGTCTCGACGGAAGACCGCACGCTCATTACCCGGACAAATGAAGAACCGAGTGTAAATATTAACGTCTACAAACAGTCCGGGGAAAACACGGCTGCCGTCGCCGCCGCTGTCCACGATGAGATTGAAGAATTGCAAGACGAGTTGGACGTGGAGATTGTAACCATTTTCGACCAGGGGGAATACGTGGAACGGGCAGTGGGCAATGTCTCCTCCGCCATGATCAGCGGCGGGATCCTCGCGATGCTGGTGCTGTTTTTGATTTTGCGTTCCTTTAAAAGTCCCCTCATGATCGGGGTAGCGATCCCGTTTTCAGTCATTGTCACGTTCGTCTTGATGTACTTTGCCGACTTTACTTTGAACATTATGACACTTGGCGGCCTGGCCCTCGGGATAGGGATGCTGGTCGATAACTCGATTGTTGTCATCGAAAACACGTATCGCCATTTACACATGGGAAAACCGCCCAAGCAGGCGGCCGCGGAAGGGGCTGGAGAAGTAGCGGCTGCCATTACGGCGTCAACCTTGACGACACTCGCCGTGTTTTTGCCGGTCGTCTTTGTGAGCGGCATTGTCGGAACGATCTTCCGCGAGTTTGCGTTCACTGTCTCGTTTAGTCTACTGGCCTCGCTCTTTGTGGCATTGACCGTCGTTCCAGTCATGGCTGCCAACCTGCTCAAAAGTCCGCGGAAAAATAAGGAGAAGGAACGGCAGCAAAGCGAGTTCTATACGAGATACCGCTCTGTGGTCAAATGGGCCCTGAATCATCGCAAATCGGTTATTGCCATTGCCCTCGTGTTGCTTGTTGCCGGAGGAGCAGGAGTCTGGTCGGTTGGGTCGGAGTTTTTGCCTGCGATGGACGAAGGGCTGTTCATCGCGGAAGTGGAAATGCCGCCCGGTACGGGTTTGGCAAAGACAGACGAAGTGACGGAAGAAATTGAAGCAATCCTGGCCGATGAACGGGACGTTCAAGACTTCCAGACGGTTATGGGGACAGCAGAAGGCGAGGCGGCGCTGTACGGTGACAGCGGGCGTCACATTGCACAAATATACGTCAGCCTCGTCGATCGGAATCAGCGTGATCGTACGACGAGCGAGATCATGAACGCATTACGCTCGGACATCGAGAGCGTACATGACGACGCAGACATCACTCTGACGGAACAAACGTCGTTTGAGGCGGGCGGCGCACCGAATACAGTTGGGTTTCTCGTGAGCGGCGATAAGGAAGTGCTGGACGACCACCTGGACGAGATCACATCGGCTCTCGAAGACGTTGCTCACGTGACTGACGTCATGAATTCAGAGGCCGAAACGCAACCAGAATTGCAAGTCACGGTCGATCGGGAAAAGGCGCGGGATCACGGGCTTGTGCCCGCTGAAGTCGTCGCGGCTGTGTCGGAAGCGATCAGAGGGGAAGTTGTGACACGAGTAGCCGATGACGAGGGAACCGAACGCGACGTATTGCTGCGGTACGATCGGTCGGTCACGGAATCGCCAGATGCGTTGAATGATTTGGACGTAGGCGGTGTCACCCTCGGAGAGGTGGCGGACATTGAAGAAGGTGAAGGTCCCACGACGTTACAGCGGCACAATTTGGAGAATGCTGTCGAGTACACAGTGCAATACCGTGATGCGACGTTTGGAGAAATGGAGCAAGCCGTACAAGCTGAGCTTGACGACTTAGATTTGCCCGATGAGTTGGACGTCATATTTATCGGCGCTTCAGAGATGCTCGATGATGCGGTAAGCGACTTGACGCTGGCGGCCGTCTTATCCGTTTTACTCGTGTTCCTCGTCTTGGCCGGACAGTTTGAATCGTTTAAGTATCCGTTTGTCATATTGTTTACGTTACCGTTAATGGTCATCGGCGTGGCGTTAGCGTTATTCGTGACTCAGACGCCGGTCGGTGTGACCGTCATGATCGGGTTGATCGTGTTGGTCGGCATTGTGGTGAACAACGCCATCGTCATGGTGGATTACATTAATCGACTCAAGCAAGCAGGGCGGATGACATACGATGCCATCGTCGAAGCCAGCGCGATCCGGCTTCGCCCGATTGTGATGACGGCCACGACGACTATTCTCGGATTACTTCCGCTGTCCCTTGGCATTGGAGAAGGGACAGAGATTCAGCAGCCGCTAGCGATTGCCGTCATCGGAGGGTTGTTAAGTAGCACATTGCTGACCCTAATCGTCATCCCCGTCGTGTACAGCTGGTTTGATCCGGAAACCCGGTACCGCTACACGTACTATCCTGCTCGTCCGCCGCGGCAGCTTCAGTATGTGGACGCAGACGATTTGGCTCTTCCTGAAGGTGACGCTGAAAGCGAAAGGACGGCCCATGAATCATCCAGAGCTCGTGAAGGCGAAGACGTGCAAGGGGAAGCTGGAAAAAGGGAGAGACAGACAGCCGCGGAGGATCGGGACGGGGGTCAAGGAACTCGTTTAGACGAGGCATCCTACAGTAGTCTCGACGAGCAGTCTGATACAGCGGATAGAGAAACGGAAAGCAGGGCGGACAAACAGCAGGAAACGAAAACACAGAGGACGTCCGACGATCTTTCCCGGGAAGAAGTGTTGGATTTAATGTCCCGCATGTTGGAAGTGGCGAAGAAACTGCCCTCGCGGGATGAGCGGAAAGAAAATGACGACGAAGAACGGTAATTCACTAAAAGACCATGTTATAATACAGATAAAAAGGAATGCAGAGGGGAAAGCGCATGTACCATATGACCGTTTTTGACGACGATGGAAAAAAGCTGTATGACTCACCTATCGAAGCCACTAGTGACGAAGAGGCAAAGGAAAAAGGGACAGTTTGGCTGAAAGAACACCGTCGTCAGGATGCACCGTACCGCATCTTTCACAGGACCGGTCGCTTAATTGCTTTCCACAGCCACAAAGGAAAACATGCTTGACTACCCTATGCCCCGGACGGATGATGCTGTTCTGGGGCGGTTTTTGTTGAGTCTTCAAGTGATCAACGACCGGCTTTTCCGTGTCGAAACGGAGATTGCGCGAATGTCCAAACTATGAGGGAACGATTCAGGTCGTACCGGCAATCGACCTCTTACGTGGTGAGACGCATTCCAGAAAGGGAATGCGTCTTTTCCGTTTGGTTGGGCCAATTTTTTCATTTTTTGTACGCTTTTCTCCTAACCTAATTCATAGAGGGGCGTTTCAAATAGAAAAACCATCTTTTAAACTGTTCTTCAACCTCGCACAGGAGGACCGGCTTTGCGGATCTTTTCCGCGACGTAAGAAAAACGTTGAAAATTGTCATGAAAACGGGCGGCCAACTCCCGCGCTTTCCGTTCGTAAGCCTCAGGGTCGGACCAGGTGTGTTTCGGGTTGAGCACATCCGATGGCACATCGGGACAATGGGACGGGATGGATAAATGAAAGTACGGTTCACGTTCAAACGGCACGTCTTCCAATGCGCCGTCAATGGCCGCACGTACCATAGCCCGCGTGTAGGCGAGTTTCATCCGTTCCCCCGTGCCGTAGGGCCCTCCGGTCCAACCGGTGTTGACGAGATAGACCTGTGTTCCGTGCTGCGCGATGCGTTCCCCCAGGAGTTGGGCGTACTCTTGAGCGGGACGCGGTAGAAACGGTGCGCCGAAGCAGGTGGAGAACGTCGCTTCCGGCTGGGTGACACCGCGCTCGGTTCCGGCCAGCTTACTCGTATATCCGGAAAGGAAGTAGTACATCGCCTGATCGGTGCTCAAGCGTGCAATCGGAGGCAGGACGCCAAAGGCGTCTGCCGTCAAGAAGACGATGACTTCTGGATGTCGTCCGATGCCCGGGATTACGGCTTGTTCGATGTACTCAATGGGGTAGGCGGCGCGCGTGTTCTCCGTCAACGAACTGTCGTCGTATACCGGCACACCGGTCTCACGGTCGATGATGACATTTTCCAAGACGGAGCCGAAACGGATGGCGTTGTATATTTGCGGTTCTTTTTCTCGTGACAAGTTGATGCACTTGGCGTAACATCCCCCCTCCATGTTGAAGATTCCTCTGTCGGACCAGCCGTGTTCATCGTCACCGATCAGACGCCGATTCGGATCTGCGGATAAGGTCGTTTTTCCGGTTCCTGACAGACCGAAGAACAAGGCGGTCCGCCCGGAGGAGTCCATATTGGCCGAACAGTGCATCGGCAACACATTTTGGTCGGGCAACAAGTAATTCATAAGGCTGAACACGGATTTCTTGATCTCCCCGGCGTACTCAGTTCCCCCTATGAGAATGAGGCGTTTGGCAAAGTGAATGATAATAAACGTCCCCGAGCGGATGTCGTCACGTTCCGGGTCGGCGTAAAAACCGGGGGCATCCACGACAGTGAAAGGTTCACGGAAGGAGTCGAGATTATCGTCGGTGGCGTTGATCAGTAATTGACGCGCAAATAACTGGTGCCAAGCGTATTCGGTCAGGACGCGAATCGGCAAGCGGTACGCAGGGTCTGCTCCTGCAAAGGCGTTCAACCCAAACCACTGGCGTCCTTTCATGTAGCGGAGCAATCGCTCGTAAATCTGGTCAAACTGGGATTCGCTGATCGGCTGGTTGACCGGACCCCAGTCGATCGCACTGTGGACAGACGGCTCATCCACGATATACTTGTCTTTAGGAGAACGGCCAGTAAATTTCCCGGTCGTGGTGGCGAAAGCGCCTGTCGCCGTCAGCTGTCCTTCACCTCGGGCTATCGCCTGTTCGACAAGGCGGGGAACAGATAAGTTCCAGGCAACGTCGAGAGAGGACAGGTGCTTGTCTATCACTTGTGTCCCTTCTTTGAGCAAAAGAAAAACCTCCTGTAACGTGTGATTAGTATGTGTGTGTTCTTAAAAATCCATTCCATCGCAAACGGTTTTAAATAGTATAACACATTTTGGATTAATATGTTACATTAAAATAAATTTTGTGCGAAATGAAGCATTTGCTGTATCGACTCGGGGATGAAAAAGGAGTGAAGGCGAAAGAAATTGTCCATACTACATGAATGTTTCATCGTTATAGGTGGAGAAGGTGTTTGATATGTGGGAATGGTTGACGCGTGCTCTCGGAGATGAAAGTACTGATGAACAGCTTGTCAAACGGTTTAGGGGTCTATTCTCTGAGAACTTCGTTGGAGAAACTGCTTCCGTGCCATTTCGTCAGCTCAAAAACGACGAACGGGAGATCGTTCAATCCATTCGCAGGCAAACAGAAAAACGTAACCGGAACAATGTGACGCGGACTGCCGCCTATCTCGCATTTTTCCAACAGCACCCCAGTGTTCACTGGGCTTTCCTTGCGCACATGGTTTCGCGCAACGGCGGTTGGTGCATGACAGATGTGAAGGGATCTCTCTTGAGGCCGATTCTCCCCAAGGGAACGGCCCATTCTTTTTTTGACATGTTCGAACGTTCCAACTGGCTGATTTTCCACGATGCATACCCCCAATTGCTCCTGTACGACGAATCCATTCGCCGGGGAACGGCTTTATTTTACTTGCTGCCGCACTTTGGTGTGTCGCGTTTCATGACAGCTGTATGGCAACACTTTTGGAGGGAGAGAGACGAATCGCTGTTAACCGTTGCCCTCATTGTGAACGAACAGCAGTACATTGAGCAGCGGATCGTCCAACATTCGCATTATCGGCGCACTGTACTGCACACGGCCCGCTACAAATTGCAGTGTGCCTTTGATTTCAATCAAGTCGTCTTTCCCGTCACGGAACTAGCGGAACAACCACGCTTGGTGGGACGAACGATGCACAACTTTTCAAACGTGAAACACCGAATCAAAACGGGACGAAAATTGTACCAGATACTGTTTCATCCGAATTTTTATAGACGGATTTACGAGTGGGCCGCTTCCCATCCGCATACCGGTTCGCGGGCAGACTACTGGCCGCACCGGTTTACGGCAGAAGAACCTGCTGGACGCGACAAAGTGTACAGTCCGGCACTATCCGATGCGTGGCCGGACATCGAACACCGTCCAGCGGAAGAAGGGGATTGGTATCAAGATGCGTCAAGCCTTTCCGTCGTTCCGGACGTAACGGCCCAAAGGGAGGAAAGTTTTTATGTCACCGACGTCTACGAGCGGTCATACCGCCGACTTAAACTCATGTCGTGGCTCATGCGCGTGAAACGACATCTTGCCCGCCATCGGGCGTTTGACGGGAGGTGACCGTGGTTGGAGTTGCACTTTTTGGGGACGGGAGCCGGTGTTCCCTCGAAAACTCGAAATGTGTCGTCCATCGCGTTCTCATTACCTGAATACGGTGGGCGGATGTGGATGTTCGATTGTGGAGAAGGGTCACAACATCAGATTTTGCACACATCTCTTAGATTAAGAAAGTTAGAAAAACTGTTCGTCACTCACATGCACGGAGATCACATTTTCGGGATTCCGGGTTTACTGGCCAGCCGTTCGTTCCAGGGAGGTGAAAGCCCCCTCACCCTTTACGGACCACCGGGTATTCAACGTTATGTCGACATGTCCCTCTCCCTTTCTGGAACGCATCTGCCTTTTGAACTGGATGTCGTAGAAATGGAAGACGGCATGACGGTGGAAGATCCCCCTTTGACGGTACACATCGGCCAATTGGATCACCGCGTTCCCTGTTTCGGTTTTCGTGTAGTGGAACGGGATGCTCCGGGTAAACTTTTAGTGGACAAACTGAAAGCTTTTGGAGTTCCACCAGGGCCGGTCTATCGAAAAGTGAAACAGGGTGAGACGGTTCAATTGGAGGATGGCCGCATCATGGATGGACGTGACTTTCTCGGGCCCGTACGACGCGGTCGGATCGTCACCGTATTAGGAGACACCCGTCGCTGTGACAGAGCGGTCACATTGGCGAAACACGCCGATGTCCTCGTACATGAAGCGACTTATAGCGAAGCTGAGCGGGAGTTGGCTCGCGCCTATTTTCACGCCACGGCCGGTGAGGCAGCCGAAACAGCTGTTGAAGCCCAGGTGTCAACCCTCATTCTGACCCATGTCAGTCCCCGTTACCACGAGAAAGAAGACGTCTTGCTGCAGGAAGCCCGGCGCATTTTTACCCGGTCGTTCCTTGCGCAAGATGGGTCGTCGTTTACCGTGTCCAGGTATTGACTTAAAATATTTAACGCCGATACGCTGTTTGGTGTACAATGAGAAGCATGGAATATCGCAAGTCAAAGGGGCGAGTGGCGAGATGGAGCGGTCGATTGAGATCGAAGTACGCTCTACAGAAATAGACGAACTGGGACACGTCAACAACGCCAAATATTTGGAGTATTTGGAATGGGGGCGCGAAGACTGGTACGATCGTACAGGGCTTGGCGCGGAGCAGTTGTCGGCGAAAAATCTCGGCACAGTGCTCGTCCATCTGAAGATCAATTACCGCCGTGAGGCGCGTAAAGGCGACCGTTTACACATCGTGACCAGACCTAAGCGAAAAGGGAACACCAGTTTCGTGTTGGAACAAGACATTGTGAATGAAAATGGTCAGCTCGTCGCCGACGCAGAGGTAACTGTGGTCCTGTTTGACCTCACGAAGCGAAAAAGTGTGCCGCTCCCGGCAGAGTTCGGGCCCATTTTTGAGGAAGCGAATGACTGACGGCGCTAAGTCAAAGCCGTGTAACGGAGGGGAAAAACGTGGGGAAGTTGTGCGTGCCGTTCCTCCTGATCACCGTATCGCTAATGGCCATTTCAGGATGTTCTGGGACGGAGGTGGCGGGTACTGAGGAGGGTGAACAGGGGAAAGGACAGATCGAATCGACGTCGGTGCCGATCAAACTGACGCCGTACGCGGAAGAAGTAGGCGCTTCTCTCGAACACCCAGAAAGCCAAGTGTTGTCTGTCCGTCAATCCTTTCGTCTCGCTGGACGTGTTCGCGATGCAGAACAGCTCATGGGGTCGCACGTTTGGGTGTACTTAGATGGACCGAAAGGCGGCTCATTTGACTACTACCTGCCGATGGAAGGCGGCCATTTTGAGGGTGAGATTCGTCTGTTCGAAGGAGAAGGAGTCTATAACGTCACTGTTCGTGTTCCGGACAAGGAGACGGCCGATCGTTTTTACGATATAGCGACTTTGGAAGTGACAAACAAAAGCACTGAGATAACGCGGGATGTGGCACTGCGTCCCCCGGGCTTGGAAGCGAATCTCCGCATGACGGAGCCGGCGAGCGGATATGTCGAGGCCGACGGCACACTCTCACTAGCAGGAACAGTCGGAGAAACGTTTCATGGGCAGACGATCGTGGTCAAAGAAGAAAAAGACGGGGAGTCGTCAGAGTTGTTGCTGCCGGTCGAAGACGGGGCCTTTGCCGGGGACATTCCGCTGTACTACGGCGCTGGCCTCTACGACATTACCGTCATGGTGCCAGACTCGTCCCGGGAAGACACTTATCTCGAAGCGGCTCATCTCTTAGTGTCGAACGAGAGTACGACCGTGATGGAACCGATCACATACTATAAGCATTACTACGAACACAAGTTTCAACTGGACGAACCGAAGGGTGGCGGGTTGCAAGCAGGAGAGACGTTTCGGGTAAGCGGGAGCCTTGACCTGAATCTGGAGGAGAACCAAAATGTCGAACAGTTAATTGTGACGACGGAAAAGGATGGAGAAGAAGCGAGCTACCTCATTCCGATCCATGACGGTCGCTTCGACGGGGAGTTTTGGCTGCGTTTCGGCCCTGGAGAATACGAGGTGACACTGAACGTCCCGACGGATCCCGGAGCGGAACAGTCGTACTTCAAATTTGCCGGTGTAGCCTCTTTTCGCGTCTTAAGCGATGCAGAAGACGGGCGTTATTTAATGCCGTCACGCGGAATTCAAGCCGATGCTCCCGCAATCGAGAAGTTGGCGGAAGATTTGACACGGGGGAAAAACGGTGAACGTGAAAAAGCGAAGGCGATATATGAATACGTGGCCAAAACCGTGAAGTACGATGTACGAAAACTTGAGAACGACGCGTTCAAACTGGATGACAGTGCGTTGAAGACCCTTGAGAGCCAAAAAGGGGTCTGTCAGGATTACGCCTTTCTAACTGTGGCATTGCTGCGTTCGATCGGAATCGAATCGCGTTACATCGGGGGAACGGCGCAGTCCGGTTCGTTCGTCGAACGGCACGCATGGGTCGAGGCAAAAGTGAACGGGGAATGGGTGGTCATGGATCCGACGTGGGGCGCCGGCTACGTGCAAGATGGGCGATTCGTCGCCCATTACGACCCGCAGTACTTCGACCCTGACTCGCAAACATTCGAGAAGACGCACCGGCGGGAAGAAATTGTTTACTAAATCGATGAGGAGGACGCATCGTGATTCCGATTGAAGTAGAAGAAGTACAAAACGCAATCCAAGGGTTGACCGACAAAGACTTGTACATTCATCTGGAGACGACCGGTGGGGCGTATACGAAAAACAGCGTCAGCGCCTACATTCGAAATGCAGTGGTGCGTTTTACCGACGGGCGGATCAAAGGGGCGGGACCGTACCGCGTCGGGCTCAAAATGGAACACGGCTGGATTTATGCAGAAGGATTGACTCATTGGGAGTTAGACGATCAAAAGCGCCTCTTGTTGGCGGGATATGACGATGCGGGAAGGTTGACCGTGGCGCTGCAGTTAAGCGCTGAGCCGTTTTGATGACATAGGGAAAGGGGAGAAACAGATGACAGAACGCCGCGTTCTTGTCGTATTGCCGCATCCGGATGACGAATCGTTCGGAGCTGCCGGTGTCATTGCCCAGTTGAGGCGAAAGGGGACACCAGTTACTTACGTCTGTGCGACCCTGGGGGAGATGGGGCGGAATATGGGAAGGCCGTTTTTCGCCAACCGGGAAACACTTCCGGACGTGAGGAAAAAGGAACTGGAGAACGCCTGTGCCGTCCTCGGTATCGAAGATTTGCGCTTGCTTGGAATGCGCGACAAGACCTTGGAGTTTGAAGATCCGGATTTGTTTGCAGACCGCATTCAGGCGATAATCGACGAGTTAAATCCGTCTCGCATCATCACGTTTTATCCCGGTCACGGTATTCATCCGGATCACGATGCCTGTGGCGAAGCGGTGGTCAGGGCCGTTTCCCGCTCGCCGAAAGAGAAGAGGCCGGTCTTGCACTGTATAGCGATACGTGAAGACAGCGAGGACATTTTAGGGAAACCTGATGTCGTGGTGGACGTAAGTGATGTCTTGGATATCAAAATAGAGGCCATTAAATCTCACCGCACACAATATCAAGGGATCATCTCCCAGTTCGGCATGGAAGCAGACGAACAAAACCAAGAACTGCGCCAGTGGCTCGCCCGGGAGACGTTTTGGGTGTACGACGTGTAGCGTACTTAGGTGTCTTCAAGTATGCTTCGATTCCCGTTTTGCTCACCGTCATTCAGTTTCTGTAAAAGAGTAAGTCTGCAGCGGTTCGTACATGGGCGTTCGTCCGAGATGGGTTTGGTACAGGACGATTTCCTGCACGCGCCATTCAAGGTCCTTTGTCTCCGTAACGGTGTACGATGACAGCTGGTCGAAGGAGAAATGATCCTTCCGGTAGTGTTTCGCCAGTGTGATGTGGGGCCGGTATGGCCGCTGTTCCCGGGGAAATCCGATACGTTCCAATGTGGAGGCAACATGCTGTTGCAAGTGCGCCAATGTGTGTTTGTCACCAGTGACGTCCGCCCACAGAATGCGGGGTTTACGGCGTTGACCAAACACGTTCAGCCCTTTAAGGCCCAGTGTGAACGACGGCAACGGCGGCAACGCTTGGGACAAGTGTTGTTTCACCGTTTCCACCTGGGCGGGTGGGCAGGCACCGAGAAATTGTAGCGTGATATGGTAGTCGGAGGGATGGACCCATTTGCGGAACGGCCACTGTCGCCGCAAGGTATGGGACCATTCGGACAGAACAGATTTAATCTCGTCGGGAAGCGGGACCGCGACAAAAATGTGCGGGTGTTCAGTTTTGATCATTTTGCAACGCCTCTTTCTTTAAAAGAACGGAAAATCCGTTGCCAATCAAGGCAAAACGTCCTGTACTCACAGAGTGCACCTCGCACGAACCCACTCATGTTCCCAGTCTCGGGATGAATAGGCTTGTTCACGTATTGGATGGTGTTTCATGTCTTTTCTTGATCTGATTGCGACATATACTTATGGGCGGAGTGCGTCAAAATGACTACTCTGACAAGCGATTAGCGTTGTACTTAACGTAGCGGTAAGTGCGTCTGATGGAGTGTTTTTTAGGCAGATCTTTCTCTCATGTTAAGATAAATCCAAACGTCGATCAACACCAGGAACGCGATGGGTGACGACATGAAAAATATGTCGCATGGGGACATGTGTCGTGGTTCGCGAACAGCAGGAGAGTGAGTAATCACTATAAAATCTTCTTGACATTCAGATCAGTGTCTTTTACTCTGTTATTAGTAAGTGAGTACTCACTATTGAAGACGCTGTTGATGGAGTGACGGAGATGGGGAAGCGATTATGGGCATTGGTCAAGAAGGAGTTTATTCAACTCAAGCGCGATCGCAGAACGTTGGCCATGTTGATCATATTGCCGGTGCTGTGGCTCGTCGCATTTGGATATGCTGTTAACTTTGACATTGAAGAACTGCGGGTCGCATGGATCGATGAGGCCGATAATGAGTCAAGCAGGAAGTTGTGGGATCACTTACAGAAAAACGAACATTTTCAATTGATAGGGACCAATTGGTCGCGCAACCTGGCGAAGGAAGCGATGGAAGACGGAGAAATCGATGCAGCTGTCATCATACCAAAAAACTATGAATGGCTGTCTGCCAAAAGTAAACCCCTTGTTTGGGTGGACGGAAGCGAACTGTTTTCATCCCAATCATTCGTCCGCTATTTTCAAGAGGCATGGGGAGATGTCCAGCAAGATCACTTTGAGGCGGTTAAATCAGATGTGCGGGAAACCATGACTGAGACTGGTGGAAGTATGGAGGTTGATGTTGGTCAACTTCCTCAGTTTCAAGAGTTGACCCGTGAAATTCCTGCTGAACAGTTGCCCCATTTTCACGAAAGTTTAAAAAGAGGGTTACAAGAACAGATACAGGATAACCTGGACAATCGGATAGAACAGGTGATGGAGATCTTCCCCAACATGTCCGAGGTGCAGCCGGAAGTGGACATTTTGTACAATCCCGACATGAAGACGGTCCACTTCATGATCCCGGGACTGGTCGGTCTCGTGCTCATTTTCATTACGACGCTCATGACAGCTTTAGGCATCGTGAAGGAAAAGGAACGCGGAACGCTGGAACAACTTGCGGTATCACCGCTGTCATCGTTTGAACTGATGCTCGGTAAAGTGTTACCGTACGTATTGATTGCCCTTGTCGACTTTTTGGTGGTGTTTGCCATCGGGGTCTGGTGGTTCGATGTCCCGTTCAAAGGAGACGTCCTTCCGTTTTTTGCTGTGTCACTTGCTTTCCTCGTCTGCAGTTTAGGGATTGGACTGCTCGTGTCGACCGTTTCAGAAACACAACAACAAGCAATGCAGCTGGCCATCTTTACACTTGTGCCACAGTTTATTCTCTCCGGTTTTGTATTTCCCCTGGAGGCCATCCCGTGGGGGATACGCTGGATCTCTTATTTAATGCCGCTCACGTATTACGTGCCCATAAGCCGCGGCGTTTTCTTAAAAGGGACGGAAATGGCGGCGTTCGTACAGCCAGCACTCATTCTAACCGGATTAGCTGTATTCGTCATACTGATCGCCAGTTTAAGATTTCGCCGGAAGTTGGGGTGAGAAGGGGATGACGTTACTCTATGTTGAAGCATTAAGTGTCCAGTACGAGCGTGAACGCGCGTTGTCGGACGTGTCTTTTGATTTAGATCGGGGAACCGTCCTTGGCGTAGTGGGTGCAGATGGAGCGGGAAAGACGAGTTTGCTTCGCTCCGTTGTCGGTTTGTTGAAGCCGTCTGCCGGTCGTGTGCACCTAAATCCCGGCACTCGACTCGGTTATGTACCGCAGCAGTTTAGTTTATACGGCGAAATGAGTCTTGAAGAAAACATGTCGTTTTTCGGAACATTGAACGGGTTGAGTAGAGGGACCCTTAAAAAGCGCATAGATGAACTACTCGAATTTACGGGTCTTGCCCCCTTTCGCAACCACTTGGCTGAAGATTTGTCAGGTGGAATGAAGCAAAAGTTGAGTCTGGCAGTCTCCCTGCTGCACTGGCCGGAGTTTGTTGTTTTTGATGAACTGACGAACGGGGTCGATCCCGTTTCCCGGCGGGAGTTGTGGGAGTTAATCGGGAAAGTGCGACAGGACGGGGTAGCGGTTCTCGTTTCCACCCAGTATTTGGACGAAGCGGAACGGTGTGACCGTGTACTTTTGTTGCACGAAGGTGAGAAGATTCGGTACGGCAGCCCAAAGGAGCTCCGCTGTACATTTCCTTACACATTGTGGGCGCTGCCGGACAGCGGTAAACGGCGAATGGAACTTGAGCTTTTGACTGAACGCCCCGGGATTGTGAATGTGTATGCCCGAGGAAATGATACGGTGTTAGCTGTCGATGACGAACAAAAGGCTCAAGAATCGTTGGAGAAGTGGAAATGTCAAGCGGAGTACCGAGGCGTCGTAGAGGAGCGTAAACCGTCGATGGAGGATGTCTTTATCGCACTCGTGGAAAAAGGGGAGGGTACTCGGGATGATTCATCTGCATCACATTCGTAAACAGTTTGGACACTTCACCGCTGTCGACGATGTCACCCTTTCTATCGAAAAGGGAACCGTTTACGGCTTGCTGGGAGCGAACGGAGCAGGAAAAACGACGTTAATAAAAATTATGTGCGGCTTACTGGATCCTACATCGGGAACAGGAACGATTTTCGGACATGATCTCGTGAGAGAGCGAAACCGAATCAAGCAGTCCATTGGCTACATGTCACAAAAGTTTTCTTTGTACCAGGACCTTACCGTAAGTGAAAATATCGCGTTTTACGCTCGCCTATACGGAATCGAAAAGCCCGAAACTCGAGCGCGGGAGTTATCGGAACAATTCGACGTTTACACTTTTAAGGATAAAGTGGTATACTCTCTGAGCAGTGGCGTGCGTCAACGAGTGACCTTTGCATGTGCCCTCGTCCACGCTCCGAAGTTGCTGTTTTTGGACGAGCCGACGAGTGGCGTCGACCCTTTAGCCCGCCGAAAAGTGTGGAAGTGGTTGTACCGTCTCGCCGCAGACGGGATGACGATTGTCGTGACGACGCACTATATGGACGAAGCGGAACATTGTGACCGGATCGCCTTGATGAATGCGGGGCGAATTGTGGCCGAAGGGACGCTCGACACATTGCGGAAGGGGCTTCCCGTCCAGTTACATTCATTAGAAGATATCTTCGTACACGTGATGCGAGAGGACGTGAACCGATAGTGGACCAACGCGATCAAAAAAAACAACGAATTGACCAACTATTTGACGACATCCTTAAGCCACACAACCAAATGACGGAGAAACAGCGCCGCATTTTGGAAGTGAGTCTTGAAATGTTTGCAGAGAAAGGCTATAATGGGGTTTCGACAAATGAAATTGCCCAAAGAGCTAATGTGGCGGAAGCGACTATTTTTAAACATTTCAAGACGAAAAAAGGGCTATTTCTTAATATTGTGGTACCTGCTCTGGCAAAAGCTGCTACACCAGCCATTAAGCAAACGTTGAAGGAGATCGTAAACAGCGAAAAACCGTTAAATGAACTGTTGAAAGCATTAATCCACGACAGGGTACAACTTTTCGACGACAATTGGCCGCTCGTGAAAGTTATCGTACGGGAGTCCCAGTATCATCCAGAAATATGGCAGGCCATCAACTATTATGTGGCGAATAAAGTGTATAAAATTATTGAGGAAGTCGTTAAATCGAAGCAAGAGACCGGCCAGCTGCGCCGGGACATCCCGGCTTATGTGATTGTTCGGACTGTTATTTCCAACGTATTAGGTTATGTGATGCTCAAACACTTCATCCCCGATGTCATGCAGCGTGAGCATGAAGAAACAGAAATCGGGATGGTGGTCGACGTTTTACTAAACGGGATAACGTCCAATGCGAATGGGCGCCCGTAGCTCAGGGGATAGAGCACCAGACTTCGAATCTGGGTGTCGTAGGTTCGAATCCTACCGGGCGCGCCACGATAAAGCCTATAAAATCAACTGTTAGGGTGCTTTTCCAAAAAGAGGAAAAGCGCTTTTTTATAGAGCCTCCATGTGTTTAGGTGCAAGTTTGGCTAATTTTGTAGCGTTTTTTTTTTTTAACTTTTTTCACTTGAGCCATATATATCGGCAGTTTACACGTTAACCAATAGAACGATCATTCCCCGTCCGTTAAATGGTATGTAAGCTTTGTTGTAGCCACCTTTTCTTGATACTCATTCATCCGCTGTACCGAATCATGTTTAAAATCATTGTGACTGGGGTTGAAATCCAACGAAACAATTTGACAGGAGATTGAACCTTTACACCTTCCAATGTCGATAGAAAACGTGAAAAAAGGTGACCGCGTGTTGGTGCGGGTGCTATAAGAATTTGATCCAAAAAAACAAATCTGCTTGCAAATCACGCGGTGCAGTAAGATTTGAAGTGGAAAAAATACAATTATTTGTTTCGAAAAGGGGAGAAATACTTTCGTGTATCTCCGTTGGATATACAAAAAGCGTCTGATTGGTTTCAAAAGTATGGAACCTGGAGTGTTTTCATGTGGATCTTTGATCTGGAATACCCTGTTAGTTTGTGCAGGTGCTTACGTTGGGGAATCCTGATGGTGATCGTCATATCGGAGTTGATCAATCAGTTTCTTGGATGAGGATCAATGGGAGACCGTGTTCCGCACGAAGGTTCAAGATGTGCCCTTGTTTTTTGCAGTAAAATACAAAAAAGTTAAAAAAAACTTGACAGACAAGAGGTGTAAAAAGTATATTACATATGTAATATACTTTTTACATTTTCATGCGCGGAGGGAAGAGTTTGAAAACAAGAAAAGGGACTTTGCGCAACAACTTACACGTGTTAAGGGCTGAAAGGAAATGGACGCAGAAGTATGTCGCAGAACAACTTGGCGTGACGAGGCAGACGGTGCACGCCCTTGAAGCCAACAAATACAATCCGTCGCTCATATTAGCGTTTGAAATTTCTCAACTATACGGGAAAAAAATCGAAGACATTTTTACTTATGAAAAGAAAGGAGGGAACGAGAAACGATGATCATCCTTTATATTGTTTTCACACTCATTGGCGTGAGCAGTATCGGAGTGTATATCGGGTTCTCAACGACTGAAGGCAAGGATGAGAGGGGCAGCGCCATTCTTGCCAAAGCCGCTCAAATTGCTTTCGTTTTTATTTTTCTGGGCTTTGCCTTCCATCTATTATACTTTGAGTTCTCCAATCCATCGGTAGAACACATTAGAGCGACGATGACAGTGTGGATGAGTTTAGTTTTTGCGAGTTATGCCCTAGGAATTCTGATTTATCGCAGAAACATGTGACTGATGGCATTTACCGTAGCTAACATGCAGAAGAATCGGCATTTAGCTAAAAGTATTGCCGATATATCGTGGCGAATGTTTTATACTATGCTGGAATACAAAGCTAAACAACGTTTCCGTGTGTGCCCAATCTCGGCATTCAGACCGTTGGGTATAAGCCATTAGCAGTACAGATTTAACGGTCGAAACATTCTCCGCAAATGATTTGACCTTCATTTTCAATCACTAGCGTTGCATTAATTAAATCCGATGATTCA
>k87-239605_pt1 | contig 17149 bp, 17 predicted proteins | sample MGYA00084031_6733416 | MGnify analysis MGYA00084031
CAAGCAGCGTGCTGAACCAGCATGCGAAGAGAGCACGCCAAGCCCTGAGACAAAAGGGAGCCGGACGACGTCCGGCTCCCATCACTTTGCGGCTGGGCTGGTGCGGGCTTGCGCCACGTATTTCCCGATGGCGTAGACGGTGTCCGTCCAGATCTCGTCCTCCCGCTCCTTGAGGTAGCGGACAAGCCCTTCCAGGGCTTCTGCCTCGACCCGCAGGTGGTCGCCTCCGACCCCGTGGAAGCAGAAGATCGCCCAGCGGCCGGCTTCGATGGTCGGCTGGATCATGGCGATCATCTGCTCGGCGGTGACGTTCTCCACCAGCCACGAGCTGACGTTGTGAAGATCGCAGGTGGCGGGGTCGTTGTCCGACGAGCCGACGCCCCGGGCCGCCACAAACCGGCGGGCGACGGACGGAATGTACGAAACCCGGTCCTCGCCGTCGCCGACAAAGGTATCGCCGCACGGGTAGGCGAAGGTGGTGGGCTCATAGCCCGGCAGGAGCTCCTGAAGCCGCCGGGTGGCGTCGTCGATTTCGGCCTCGATCTGCTGGAGCGTGTACCCCTCTAGGGCCAGGTCGGGCGTGATCCACGGGCGCTTCGCGCTGCACGGGTGGAGGACCGTGTGGTTGCCGATCTCGTGGCCGGCAGCGTGCACCTGGCGCCACCGGTCGATGTGCTGCACGAAAATGCTGCCGTCGCCAGGCGTGACGTAGAACGTGCCGCGCACCCCGTAGCGGTTGAGGATCGGAACGACGTAATCCAGCTGCGACACGGCGGCGTCGTCAAAGCTCAGCGAGACCGCGGCCCGCTTTCCGCCGGGCCATCCGGCGAAGGACGACGAGGCGGGGTGGGATGGAGTGGACATGGTCGGTTCCTCCTGTGGTTCAGTGTGAGGGCTGTCGCTGCCTGAGACTCCGGCTGCCAGCCGCTGTTTCGCGTACTGATTTTTTGCGGCGCCGGCGCCGGCACCTGCCCGCTTCTTTCCAGCACACCCCTATTTCGTTCACACCAGGCGGTGAAGGCCCAGCTTGAGGCCGGCCCACACCCCTGCCAGCACGGACCCGAAAAACACCCAGCCCGACAGCGAAAAGGCCATGATGCCCGAGAGCAGCGTCCCCACGGTGCACCCTAGGGCGATCATGGAGCCCCAGCCCATGAGGATGCCGCCGCCTAAAGCCGAGACGGCGCCTTTCACAGTGAGCCTGGAAAGTTTGAACCGCCGGCCGACGACGGCCATGGCGAAGGACGCCGCAGTGAGGGCCGAGATGAACAGGCCGTTGTCGCTGATGGTGTGGACCACCATGGTGACGCAGCCCCGGAAAGCGTCCAGGCCGTTGAGCCGCCCGGCCAGGAGGCCGGCGTCGGTGAGCCACGTCCGGGCGATGCTGCCCAGTTGCGACGTGACGCCGAGCGGTGCCACGCGGAAGTACGCCAGGGCGCCCAGCACCCCGACGGCCGCCCCGGTGATCCCCGGGCTCCAGCGCTGGACAAAGATGCGCTGCCACAGCTCGGCCAGCGGGACGCCGCTGGCGGGGGAGGCGGAAGGCGCCGGCGACGGCTGTGGGGACGGCCCTGGTGCCGGCGACGGCGACTCCGGCGGCAGGGTCGAAAGGACCGCTGCCAGCGCCCGCAGCTGCGCGGGGTCGGCACTGCAGTCGGAGGAGAGGGGCTCGTTCCCCGCGGCCGGCGCGGTGGCCGCCGCGGCGGATTGTGGCCCTGCTTGGGGCACGGCGCGCGCCCCGGGAAGGTAGCGTGTCAAGAGCAGCGCAATGAGCCCGATCGCCGCGAGCTGCACCGCCAGCGCCCCCGAGTAGCCCAAGGCGTGGGGAAGCCAGGGAACGGGCGCCTTGGAGATGGTGGCCAGATAGAGCGTCCTCCAGCTGAAAAAGCCGGCGCCGAAGCCGATGACCGCTCCGGCCAGGGCGAAAGGCGCCCGGGTGTACCCTTCACCCAGGCGGTAAAGGTGGCCGCTGATGCACGCTCCCGAGAGCGTCATGCCGAGGCCGAAGGCGATGCCCGCTGCCGGCAGCGCCCACGACACCGGGCCGATGTGCGCGTCCGGGGGGAGCCGCCCCGGCGTGGGCGTGGGCAGGAAGGCCGAAAAGATCACGACGTAGCAGACGCTGCCCACCGCCAGCGCGGCCAGGAGCGAGTAGAACGGCCTCGGGTCCCGCCTTTCGATGAGGTCCCGGAACATGCAGTAAAAGCAGAAGCGCCCCCGCTGCATGAGGATGCCGAAGGCGGCACCGAACAGCAGCGAGAAGGCAGACGCGGCGCCGCGGCCGGGAACGCCGTAGACCCACGCGGCGGACGCCGCGATGGCGGCGAGGACGGCAGCGGCGCCCAGTCCGGGCAGCCAGTACGACGGCGCGCGCTCCTCCGGCCCCGTCACGGGGCCGGAGGAGCGGCGAGCCTCGGGCGCCGGGGAGGAGAGTTCCGCTGGATCGCACCCGAACGCCTCAAAGGATGCCATACGATCACTGGGCACCCCAGACGGTGCCCGCCAGGTTGACGATGGGCACCCCGACGGTGTTGCCCCACTCGGTCCACGAGCCGTCGTACTGCGCCACCTCGTAACCGAGGATCTGGGAGAGGACGAACCAGGTGTGGCTGCTGCGCTCGCCGATGCGGCAGTAGACGATGATGGGCTTGCTGCCGTCGATGCCCACCGAGGCGTAGAGCTGCCTCAGCTCTTCTTTGGACTTGAAGGTGCCGTCGGGATTGACGGCCTGGCTCCACGGCACGTTGACGGCGCCGGGGATGTGGCCGGCCCGGATTGCGAGTTCCTGGAAGCCCTCGGGAGCGAAGATCCGGCCCTCATACTCGGCCGGGCTGCGGATGTCGAGGATCGCCACGTCTTTGTTGTGGGTCACCACGTCGAGGACGTCCGCCAGGCGCACCCGCAGGTGGGAGTTGATGGTCTTCACTTCGAAGTTGCCCCGGGGATAGGACGGCGGGCGGACGGAGAGCTCGCGCCCTTCCGCTTCCCACTTGGCCCGGCCGCCGTCGAGGATCCGGACATCTTCATGGCCGTAGAGGTTGAAGATCCAGGCGCCCCAGGCCGCGAACCAGTTGTTGTTGTCGCCGTAGAGGACCACGGTGGTGTCGTTGTCGATCCCGGCCGCCTGGGCCAGCTCCTGGAAGCGCTCGGGCGAGACGACGTCGCGGACCACCGTTTCCACTAGGTCCGTGTGCCACACGAAGTTGACCGCCCCGGGAATGTGGCCGCGCTCGTACACGCCGGGCACCACGCTCACCTCGATGACCCGCACCTTTGGGTCGTCCAGGTGCGCCGCGAGCCACTCCGTGCTCACCACCTTGTCGCTCTCCACGGCAGCCAGCGCCGTGGACGCCAGCGCCAGCGCCAGGGCCAGAGCCAGAGCAAGCACCGGCACCCGCGCAGCCCGCGCGGCGACGGTAAACCGCCTCATGCTTTCAAGCCCCCTTGACGAGAAGTCCATGCCCCGCGCGCATGTCTTGGGAGAAATTATGATTGAACCACTCGGATTAGTCAACAATAATTTGCGGATTTTTTGTGTTTTGGGATGAGTTCGCTGAGATGAGCCTGCCGGCGGTCTTTACTCCCCGCGCCCTGTGGTATACTGGGACTGCGTTTGGCGAGAATTGGAGGCGTCGGAGAGTGGCAGCGCAGGCAGCCCAGGCAGTGCGAGCCTTCTTCATCGATCTTTGGCGCCGGCTGCGAAGGAAGATCGCGGCCATGGTCCCGCTGGTGCTGGGGGCGGCGGCGTTTGCCCTGGTCCTCGCGGGTGTGATCTACGTCCTCTCGCCGCTGCTCCCGGAGGAGTACCGGGCCGTTCTCCAATTGATCCATGAAGGCGATTGGGAGGCGAGCCGCCTCACCCTCAGCGAGCTGTTCGACGGGTACGGGCCTGCCAAGGCGTGGATCTTCGTGGGCCTGCAGATGCTCCAGGTGCTCTTTGCGCCGGTTCCCGGCCAGCTGGTGGGGCTGCTGGGCGGGTATCTCTTTGGGTTTTGGCACGGGCTGCTGCTTACCATGGCTGGGCTCGTGGCAGGCTCGCTGCTGGCGATGCTCCTCGGCCGCTGGCTGGGGGAGCGCTTGGTCCGGCGCGCGGTGCCCAAGCCGGTGCTGGAGAAGTTTGACTACCTCGTGACTCAAGGCGGGCTGTGGAACTTCTTCATGCTCTACCTCCTGCCCGCCCTGCCGGACGATGCCCTGTGCTTCGTGGCCGGGCTGACCCGCTGGCCCATCGTCCAGCTGCTCGCGGTCTCGGCCGCTGGCCGCCTGCCAGGCATGGCGGTGCTCGTGTACGTGGGCGCCAGCGTCGGCAGCGGGGGACGGGGCGCCCAGGCAGTGCTCGCCTGCGCGATGCTCCTCGCCGCGGCGCTCTGGCTCTACAGTGAGGAAGCGGAAAGCTACTTCTACCGTTTGAGCCGGCGGGGGGCGCCCGGTTCGCCGCGGAGATAGGCCGCGTGATGAAGGACCAGAGGCGGCGCACCAGGCGGCTTCGGGCCGATAGACCCGGGTCTTGGAAGCGGCATGGAAGATCCTTCCTTCCGGGGCAAGACTTGACGCGCGCGGCACACGCCGTTAAAATTGGGACGGGATTGAATTTTACTCCTAGGAGCCGGGCAGACCGTCATGGCAACCGTCCTCACAACCGGCAGAGCGCGGAAGGCGATCAACTACATCCGGAGCTACTGGACGCTGTACGTGATGCTGGCTCTGCCTATCGCCTTCTTTGTCATCTTCCGCTACATCCCCATGTCCTACATCCTCATCGCGTTCAAGAAGTACAGCCTCTTCCAGAGCATCTGGGAGATGCCGTGGGCCGACAACTACGGCTTTGAGTACTTCATCAGGGCCTTCCAGAACCGCGACTTCATCAATGCGGTGCGGAATACGTTGATGCTCAACGCCCTCGATCTGCTGGTAGGCTTTCCGGCTCCGATCATCTTCGCGCTGCTCCTCAACGAACTGGTCTATCCCCGCTATAAGCGGTTCGTGCAGACCGTCACCTACATGCCTTACTTTCTTTCGTGGATCATCATCGCCGGTATGGCCATGCAGGTTTTCGCGCCGAACACGGGCGTCGTCAACGTGTTCCTGCGGCGCATGGGCTACCAGCCCATCCCGTTCTTGAACGACCCCACGTGGTGGGTCGTAACCTATGTGCTTCTTGGCGTCTGGAAGCACCTGGGGTGGAACACCATCATCTACCTCGCCGCCTTGACGGGGATCAATCCCGAATTGTATGAGGCGGCGGAGATCGACGGGGCGAACCGGTGGCAGAAGATCCGTTATGTAACCCTCCCCGGGATCCGGCCCACCATTATTACGCTGTTGATCCTCAACCTGGGCCAGATCCTGAGCAGCGACTTCGACCGGCCCTACGCCCTCATGAACCCGCTGGTGTACGACGTCTCCAACGTGATCGCGACCTACGTGTACACCTACGGGATCCGGGGCCTGCAGTTCTCGTTGACGACGGCCGTCGGCTTGTTCCAGTCGGTGGTCTGCGTGATCTTCCTGTTCGCTGCCAACGCTCTCGCCAAGAAGTACGGCGAGCGGGGAGTTTGGTAAACCCAAACCGGGCTTTGAGCGGCAGCCTCCGGCATAGGCTGGCTCGGGCCCGGAATTGTCATCGGCTGATTCGAATCGTTTCGACTGCGCAGTGATGGGTGTTTGAGCGGTTTGAGCGATGCGGGCGCATGGCCGTCATCCGGCATCGCCGTGCATCCGTGAACTCCGGGGGGAGGCGCACCGGCATGGCCAGCATTAGGTCGCGCGGCGCACGAATCGTCGATCTCATCATCGCAGCCCTCGCCTTCGTGGCCGTCTTGATCTGTCTCCTGCCAATGCTCCACGTCCTGGCGCGCTCTTTGAGCTCGTCCGAGGCGCTCATTCGCGGGCAGGTGACCTTCTGGCCCGTCGGCTTCAACATCCAGGCCTACAAGTTCGTCCTCAGCGACTCCAAGTACACATGGTCCCTGGTGTGGACCATCATCCTGACCGTCATCTACACGCTGGCCGCGATGACGATGACGGTCCTGGCCGCGTACCCGTTGACGTACGAAAAGCTCAAGGGCCGCCGGTTGATCAACCTGATGATCCTCTTTACCATGTACTTCAACGCCGGCATGATCCCGATGTACCTTCTCCTCAAGGACCTGGGCCTCCTCAACAAGCCGGCGGTGCTGGTCATCCCCAACGTGCTCAGCGTGTTCAACATGATCATCATGCGCAGCTTCTTCTACACGATTCCCACTAGCCTCCGGGAGTCGGCGGAGATCGACGGCGCGAGCCCCGTGATGATTCTTACCCGGATCTACCTGCCGCTTTCCAAGCCGGTGCTGGCGACACTGTCGCTGTTCTACGCCGTCGGCCGCTGGAACGGCTATTCGGACGCCCTGATGTTCATGAACGACCGCCGGTACCATCCGATCCAGCTGCTGCTCTACAACATCCTGAAGAGCATCACCTCCATCGACGTGGCGACGCTCGAGGGCTTCCGGATGCCGGGGCTGAACGAGACCATCCAGGCGGCCACGGTGATGTTCGCCACTGTGCCGATCCTCTTGGTCTACCCGTGGCTGCAGAAGTACTTCATCCACGGCGCTACTCTGGGCGCGATCAAGGAGTAACGGCGAGCCGGCTCACGGTCGCGCCCGGATAAGCAAATCTAGACAACAGGAGGGGAAGACAAGATGAGGAGAGGTTGGTTGGGTTTGTTGCTGGCCCTCTTGGTCGCTGCCGTCCTGGTGTTTGGCTCGGTCGCGACCAGCTTGGCAGCGATCCCCGACGACCCCGACTTCGACCCGGTGACGCGCCGGTTCGGCAGAACCCGCTCGATCACGGTCGAAGTGTATGACCGCGGAAACCCCGGTGGATCGCCGCCTGAGGACAATGCCTTTACGGACTTCATCAAGGAAGGCATGCTGCGGGACCACAACGTCCGGGTCACCTTCGTGCCCATCCCCCGGTGGACGGAGGTGGAGGTGATCAACGCCCGGCTGGCGGCGGGTGACGCACCTGACGTTGCGGTCACGTACAGCTACCCGACGATCCAGACGTACGCCAACATGGGCGGCGTGATCGACCTCGCGCCGTACCTCGAAAAGTACAAGGACGTGCTGCCCAACCTGTGGGAGCTCCTGGGCGACACCAACATCTACTGGAACCGGGACCCCAACACGGGCCGCGTCTGGGCCATCGAGGCGCTCCTCTTCCAGAACAAGAGGATCAACACCTTCGTGCGCGAGGACTGGCTGAAGAAGCTCGGCCTGCCTGAGCCCAGGACGCTGGAGGAGTTTGAGAACATGCTCCGGGCGTTCCGGGACAACGCCGAACTGCTGCTGGGTCCGGAGATGGCGCATGAGATGATCCCGTTCTCGATCAGCCAGGACGTGGGCTGGCGGGCGGATCACCTGCTGATGTCCTTCGTGCCGGAAAGCCTCACGGACAAGGAGATGTTCATCTACGGTTTCGACGACCGGCACTTCCTGTTCCCGGGCTACAAAGAGGGCGTCCGCAAGCTGAACCAGTGGTACCATGAGGGCCTCATCTGGCCGGACTTCGCGCTGTATCCCGCGGGCGACCAGACCGAGGACAACAACATGAAGAAGGGCGTTGTGGGTGCGTTCATCCACAACTGGGACTATCCGTACCGCAACGGCGAGGACAGCATTCACGTGGGCCTGCAGCGCCTGGTGGGACCGGAGGCGGCGTTTATTGCCGTGGAGCCCTTCCCCAACGATGCCGGCATCTACCGTAAGTTCCTGAGCGCCCCCATCGACCGGAAGGTGTTCTTCCCGATCACCAACCGGGAGCCGCTGGCTTCGCTGCTCTACCTCGATTGGATCTCGAAGCTGGAGAACCGGCGTCACCTGCAGATCGGCTGGGAGGGCATCAACCACCAGGTCCTGCCTGACGGCGCCGTGCAGCTGCTCCAGGCCACCGGCCGTTACATCATGAACTCGCCGCAGAACATCGACTACACGCTGACCATCAACGGCCTGGACCTCGGCGATCCGGAGATCACCGCGAAGTCCATCGCGCTGAACTATCCGGGCGTCGACGCGCGGTATATCGAGCGGGCGTACAGGATCACCGACAACGAGGCCCGCTACGGCAAGAACTTCCAGGTGGGCGAGATCAAGGCCGAGGAAGGTATGCAAACCGTGCTCACGCAGAAGCGTGACAACCTGCTGGCCCGGGCCATCGTCGCCCCGCCGGATCAGTTCGACCGGGTGTGGGACGAAGGCTTCGCCGACTACCTGCGGTCGGGCGGCCAGGCCATCATCAACGAGCGCCTGCAGAAGTACGAGGCCATCTACGGCGAGTAAGCCGTACGGCTTCGTGAGCGCAGCGTGAAGCAGCGAAAGGTGCGAGGGGATCGCCTACGCGATCCCCTCGCTCTTTTGTGGTCTTCTTCGATCAATGGACAGGCCGGATGGAATGGCCGGCCTTGAACCGGCCCCCCTCTTTGGATGGACTGGCGGTCTACGCTTCGCGCGGCCAAAGGGTGTAGCTGAAGCTGATCAGAAAATCGATGATGAGGACCATACCCCACCGGGCGATGGTGAGGATGAGCTGCTGGCTCTGGGCCAGGTCGCCGACCCACAGCGTCATGGCCCCCAGCAGGCTGCTGCCGATGAGCCAAGCCAGGGCGTGTTTCGCCCACATGCGGCGTTCGTAGCGGGCGCGTTCCAGGCCGTAGCGGGGCTTTGACACGGGCTTGGGGCCGCCGGCGAAGCGGTAGGCGAAGCGCTGGTCCGCCCAGCGGATCATGTCCTTGCCGAAGACGAGAGAGACGCCGATGTAGACCGCGGCGAGCCCGTGCATGAACGTGGCGGTGGCCCCTCGCTTGAGATCCATTGCGGTGAGGACCAGGAGTGTAAGGTCCACGAGGATGGTCGACGCCAGGAGCACCGCGCCAAGGCGCCGGCGCCGCAGGAGATAGCGGCACGCGAGCCCAGCCAGCACCAGCAGCCAAAACCCGATTTCGCAGGCGACGATCAATAAGCCGATCACGTGACACACTCCTTGCCGGATGTAGCACACCCGTGTGAAATAAAACCTCGCTTATGATACAGCTGTGCTAAAATGAAGTCAAGAACCTACACGCTGGGTGGGAGCATGCCGAAAGTCGTCGATCACGATGCGCGCCGCCAGGAGCTGGCTGAAGCGACCTGGCGGCTGATCCGCCGGGAAGGCCTGGAGGCGGTGTCGGTGCGCAAGGTGGCCCGGGAGGCGGGGGTGTCTCCGGGGTCGCTCCGGCACTACTTCACGAGCCAAAGTGAGCTCCTGGCCTATGCGCTGCGGATGGTGGGCGAGCGGATCGAGCAGCGGATACGCAGCCTCGAGCCCGGGCAAACCCTGGAGGATCACGTCCAAGCGTTGATCGAGCAAGTGCTGCCGCTGGACGAAGAGCGGGCGACCGAGGCTGTCATTTGGCTGGCCTTCGTGGGGAAGGCCCTGGTAGATCCGGAGCTCGCCAAGCTCGCCACGGAGACCCACAACGCGCTCTATCATCTCTTCCACCAGCTCATTAAAGCCATGGTCCGTCACGGTGCTTTGCCTCGCGAGACCGACGTCGAGCTGGAGGCGCGTCGGCTGCACGCGCTGGTCGACGGGCTCGCCCTGCACGGCGTGGCGAGCGAGGAGCCCCTTTCGCCCCAGATGATCCGGCAAATCGTCGCGCATCATCTGGAGCAGCTGGCGGCGAAAGCCGGCGCCGTTCCGGGCCGGGGAGAGGCGTGAACGCCGGGCGGAGCGCCGCGCGACCCTGGTCTTGCGCGCTGCGCATGGGACCTCACCTCGCTGGCGTAGGCGCCCGCATCCCGTGCCCGGGATCCTGCCGCAGGTGTGCACGGTCCCGGCCCCGCCGGCGTAGGATCCCGGCTCCCGCTGCAGAAGTGTGCCGGTAGAGGGGAGGCGGGAAGGATCCCATGGCTGTCGGGTGGTGGCGTGGACGGCCGCGGGCGGCGAAGCTCGAAAGGCTTCGCCTCCGGGAGGAGGAGCTGCTCCGGCGCGGCCTGAGGCTTGCCGGCTTCGTCGATGTAGAGACGACGGGCTTATCGACCACTTATGATGAAGTCGTCGAGTTTGCCATCGTGCTGTTTGCCTTTGACCCGGCCACGGGAGCGATTGCGGGCGTCGTCGACCACTACGTGGGCCTGCGCGATCCCGGCCGGCCCATTCCCCCGGCGGCCACCGCCGTGCACGGGATTCGCGACGCGGACGTGCGCGGCCGGCGCCTGGACCTTCACCGGATTCGCTCGCTGATCGACCGGGCTGAGTTTCTCGTGGCGCACAACGCCCGTTTCGACCGGGGATTCGTCGAGCGCCTGCTGCCTGAGGTGCGCGGCAAGCGCTGGCACTGTTCGATGAACGGCGTCCCCTGGAAGCAGCTGGGCTTCCGGTCCAAGGGCCTGCAAAACCTGCTGGCCGACCACCGCATCCGGGTGGCCCGGGCCCACCGGGGGCTCGACGACGTCCTCGGCGCCTTGACCCTCCTGGCGTCGGGAGAGCCCGGAGGGCACTGCTATTTCAAGTACATCGTGGACCGGGACCGGGCGCAGCTGGAGGCCGCCGGGCAGAAGCCGTCCAGGACCCGGGGTGAGGCCGCCGCCGGGACGAGGCGCAGCAGGCCCGGGAGCCGCAGCTCCAAAGGGGCCGCTGCGCCCGGAAACCGGCTTTGGCGCGCGCTCACCGGTCTGCTGAAGGCCCTCTTGAATCCGCTGCGGCGGCCGTCTCGCTCGCACCGGCTCTGAGCTTTGCGGCCGCCAGCGCGAGCCAGGCGACGATGAGCGCGGCGTAGATCCTCTCGATCAACCCCATCACTTCCTCCAGGCCGCCGTAGAAGACGAAGAAGGAGGCGACGCACAGGGCCGAGAGGGCGATCAAGGCGGGCGCGGTGTTTTGCCAGGCCGGCTCCCGGCGGAGGCGGAGAGAGACCAAGAGGGAGCCTGCGGAGAAGCAGGCGAAGCTGATCAGTCCCAGGATGGCGTGGATGATCCCGTGCCAGCTGGGCGGGTTGACGGTGGGGAATTCGTCCGTGGGGAAGAACCCCACGGCGAAGAAGCAGACGGCGTAGATCCAAAGCAGCAGCGTGCCCGCGCGAGACCGGGCCTCAGCGGAGAGCGAGAGGTCCAGCGCCCGCAGGAGCGCCATGGAACCCAGCGCTAGCGCCACGGCAGCAAGGCCGGCCACGACGGGATCCGTGACGGCGTACTCACTGATGAACCGCGTCACGGGGTCGTACTCCGGGCGGACGAAATGCAGCAGGAGGACGATGACCGTGAAGAGGCCGGTCCCTGCCAGCGCGTAGAGGCTGAGGCGGCGAACTTGGGAAGCCGGCTGGCCGACCGCCGAGGCGACGGTACCCGGGACGTTGTGATGTGCGCTACGCATTCCAGCACACCCTTCCGTGAAGATTGTTTCCACAGGAAACAATATCACCGTACCACATTTTATTTCCTGAGTCAACAATGAGTGCGGGACTGTGGATGAGAGGCGAGGGCGCCGGGCATAGGGCGTTGGGGACGGACCGTGAGTGTTCCAGCGGACCGGTATGGTGCGGCGTTGCCGCGGGGCGCCGGGAAAGCGCAGCGAACTGGAGGTTCAGGCCGTGGACATCCGAGCCGGGGATATTGGGCCGAGGGAACGAGAGATTATCGAGGGCTTCAGCCAGATGTGGAGCAAGCTCCAAGCGCTGATCGCCGCGGAGGAGCGAGTGATCCTGCATGACGTGACGCCGTCGGAAGTCCACTGCATCGTGATGATCGATCGCCTGGACGTCCCCAATGTGACGGCGCTGGCAAAGGCGCTCCACATGACGCCCGGCGGGGTGAGCAAGCTCACCCGGAGGCTTTTGCAGATGAAGGCCATCGAGCGGTACCAGCGGGAAGGAAACCGCAAAGAAGTGCTCTTCCGGCTGACGCCCAAGGGCGAGGCGATCAAGAAGCAGCACGAAGAGCTCCACCGCAGGAGGCTGGAACGGGACTTCGCCGTGTACCAGGCCATGTCCGAGGCGGAGAAAGAGAGCCTCCTGAGCTTTGTGCGGCGCTACAACGAACACCTGGACCGTGAGCTGGAAGAGCTGGCGAGAAAGAGCTCGCGGACACCGTGAGCTCGTGACGTCCCGCGGTAAGTCAAGGGCTCCATCACGATTGACCGTGGCCGGCGTGGAGGTGACGATACCGCCGCACCGGGCGCGCACGATAGTGTCTGCTGCCCGTCGCGGATCGACAGACCGTTGCCGCTGAAGCTGCCTGTGCGAGCCGTTCCGCAACGCCAATTCTCAAGTCACAGGGGCTATTTGACGATATGAATCCCGTGGAAAGGAGAGGTGAACGGTGAAAGCAGGCAACTCCATTCTGGTGCGCGGCGTGCTCTTTGCCGTCATTTATGCCCTCCTCAGGCTGATCGACGGCGAAGCTTTCGGTGAGGCGCTCTTTTCCGCGGTGATCGGCGGCGTGGTCTATGCCCTTCTGTCCGAGGGCGTCGACCGGTGGCTGCAGAAGAGGCGGGCAAGCAAGCCCGCCGCGGGCGGCCAGGACGAGGCCGGGTCGGGCGCCGCTGGTCCCAAAGCCGGAGCTTCGGAAGCCGCTGCGTCGGAAAGCGCCAGTACCCAGGAATGAGCGGGAACGCAGGATAGGAGCACAGAACACCAGGAAGCGGGGCGGGAGCCCCGCTTCTTTTCAGGTTGTCGCCCTTCTACTCCGTCTATCTTCCTGGTAGTTTGTGTCATACGGTGCGGCCGTGCGAAGTCCTCTCTCGAGCAAAGGGGATTTTGCGGTCGTGGACGAACGGTGGCTAGCTCTCCGACAAAGGGGTTCCTTTTCGGCGTGAAGAATTAAGAGACCCACTACAAGTTGTGCATCGCAGTCATTGGGGGCGGCGGTGGTCACTTGTGACACCGCCGTGCGTCTTGCTTGGATGGGGTTCCGGCGGTTTGGTCTAAAACGGAAATGGTAACCGACCTGGATGGTCTGGGCGAGGGAATTACGGAAGTCGACCCTAATGAGGCGGTCTAGGTAGCACGTGACGGGAGAAGCGGGCAAGGGATCCATGACCAAGTTTACACTCGCCAAAGCGGCTAGCATAGTTGCGTTTCTAACGATTGTAAGCAAGATCCTCGGATTCATCCGGGAAACGTCTCTCGCGGCGGTCTTCGGCGCCACGGCGGACACTGACGCCTATCTCCTGGCGCAGACGATTCCCTACCTTCTCTTCGCGACGGTGAGCTACGCACTCACCACCACGTTCATCCCGGTCTACTCCCACGTGCGGGAGGCGCAAGGGAAAGAAGCAGGGTTTCGCTTCGTAAACAACGTCGTCTGGACAGTCCTCGGCGTTGCCGTCCTGTTTGTTCTCGCGGGGGAAACGCTGGCAGAGCAGTTGGTCGCCATCGTGGCACCTGGGCTGGAGAGGAACACTGCGGTATTGACGGAGTATCTCTCCCGGATCCTTTTTCCCATGATGATTTTTCAACTGCTTTCGGGTGTCGTCACCGGCGTGCTTAATGCAGAAGGTGAGTTTGGCATTCCCACCGCGGCAGGTCTGGTGCAGAATGTGAGCATTATCGTGTCGATTTTGGCGTTTGGTCCCCGCCACGGAATTCAGGCAGTGGCAGTAGGAACGCTGGTCGGTGCTGGTCTTGCACTCTTGGCGAAACTGCCCGCGCTTTTCCGCACTGGGTTTCGTTTGAGGGTTCATTTGGACTTGCGAGATCCCAGCTTGAGGCGCATGGTGATTCTGATGCTGCCAGCCTTTCTCGGTGCAGGAGCCAATCAGATAAATACCCTGGTTGACCGTATGCTTGCATCGGGATTGCCGGAAGGACGGGTGGCGGCGCTCAACTACGCGAAAAGACTGATGCAGTTGGCGCCAGGTGTCCTTGGCGCGTCGATCGCGACTGTTGTTTATCCTACTCTCGCCAAGCTGGCGGCTCGCAGAGACTGGACGCGGTTCAACGACGCACTTGTTCGGTCGCTTTCGCTGATTCACTTCTGGCTGGCACCAGTAGCCATCGGCGTGCTTGTGTTGCGAGAGCCTCTGGTCCGCGTCGTATATGAGCGAGGTGCCTTTGACGCGGCTGCGACGAGCGAAACTGCCTGGGCGTTGCTTTTCTTCAGCTTGGGGATAGCTTTGTTTACCATGCGTGATCTGGTCAGTCGAGCATTCTTCACGATGCAGGATACGAAGACTCCCCTAGTCGTGGGCGTGGTCACCGTGGTCATCAACGTCGCCTTGAATTTGCTCCTGGTAGGCCCCTTGGAGCAGGGGGGCCTGGCGCTTGCGACCGTGATCGCGACGACCGCAGGCTTTGTCATTGGGTTAATTGGACTGAGGCGGAAAGTACCGGAACACCTGAGGCTTGGGGGCCTGTTCAGCTCGATCAGCAGGACGCTCTTGGCGAGTCTGATTATGGGGCTTGTCGTTGCACCAGTTTATCAACAATGGTTGACGCTTATTACGGTAGGCCATACAACATTGGATGAGTTGTTCAGGATTCTTCTTGCAGCGGCAATCGGTGCAGTAGTTTACTTTACTGCGGCGTGGGTTTTCAGAGTGAGGGAGCTTCGTGAAGCAGCGAATTTCGGGTGGGGACTTGTAAAGGCAGTCGCGAGACGATCAGCTAGGTCTTAGCGGCAGTTTCCGATTGGCTCCGTATTGGAGGACTTTAGTGCCGGGGACAGAAGTCCCGACCGTGCGCTGGAGGTGCTTGAGGTGCGGTTGACTGTAATCGGGACTGGATATGTTGGACTCAACACGGGGGTTGCCGCCGCCTACTTGGGTCACGACGTCGTCTGCGTGGATAAAGATCCGCGCAAGCTAGAGCTCCTGAACCAAGGGAAAAGCCCCATTCATGAGCAGGGTTTGGACGAGCTGCTCTCCCAAGTGGGAGGCCGGATCCGGTTCATCGACGACACCCCCGGAGCGGTGCGGGACGCTGACGTCATCCTGATTGCGGTGGGGACACCCCAGAAGGACAACGGGGAAGCCGACACGCGGTACGTCGAAGAGGCCGCACGGGAAGTGGCGGAGGGGCTCGAGCCGGGGCGCACGTATACCCTGGTAGTGAAGTCAACCGTACCCATCGGCACCAATCGCCGTGTGGCCCACGTGGTGACCAACGTGCTCGCTCGGAGGGGCGTTGACGCTGACGTACACTTCGCGTCCAACCCTGAGTTCCTGCGCGAAGGTTATGCGCTCTATGACATGTTTTATCCCGATCGCATCGTTGTGGGCACGGAGAGCGAAGCCGCGCTCAGTGCCCTTAAGGAGCTTTACCGCCCAATTCTCGAACAGTCATTTGCACCTCCAGCCTGTATTCCTATGCCGAAGACCAGGCACCAGCCTCCCCTGGTCACGACTGATCCCACCAGCGCGGAGATGATCAAGTACGCGGCCAATGCCTTTTTGGCTATGAAGATCAGTTTCGCCAACGAAATCGCGGGTCTGTGCGAGCGGGTCGGGGCAGACATTGTTGAGGTAACGAGGGGCATCGGACTGGACTCCCGTATCGGTCCCCGCTTCTTGGGTGCGGGGCTGGGCTGGGGCGGTTCGTGTTTGCCGAAGGATACCGCCGCGTTGATCTCCGTCGCGGCGGAATACGGCTACGACATGCCTCTCACGCGAGCGGCCAGGGAAGTGAACGCCCAGCAGCGCAGGATCGCCGTGGAGAAGCTGCAGGACGTGCTGAAAGTCCTGCGGGGCCGGACGATTGGCGTAATGGGATTGGCGTTTAAGCCGGGGACCGACGATGTCCGTGAATCCCCGGCGGTAGAGATCATTCGTTTGCTAGTCGAGCGCGGTGCTCACGTAAAGGCGCATGATCCTGTCGCCATTGATAATGCCCGGGCAGTGTTGGCGGACGTAGAGGTGGAATTTGTGGACGATCCCTACGAGCTGGCGAGAGACTGCGATGGGCTCGTCTTGGTTACAGAGTGGGACGTGTACCGCGACCTCGACTTGGCAAGAGTGGCATCGTCCATGCGCCTCCCGATCCTGGTGGACGGGCGCAACGTATTCAAACCTGAGACCGCCCAAGCAGCCGGCTTTACGTACTTGGCCATTGGCAGACCGGTGGTAAGTCCCAAGTTCATGCACCGCAGCCGATCGGCGGCGGTAGGAGCGTGAGCATACACGATGCAACGGCATGCCTTGGTCACAGGCGGTGCGGGCTTTATCGGAAGCCACCTTGTTGACCGTTTGCTGGCGGAAGGCTGGCGCGTTACGGTCGTAGACAACTTTGATCCCTTTTACGACCCTGCCATCAAGGAACAGAACGTCGCACAGCACTTAAAGAACCCAAGCTACTCCCTGTACCGTCTGGATATCCGCGATCTGCAAGGGCTGCGGCGCGAACTGAAGGACCACTACGACGTTATCGTTCATCTGGCGGCCAAAGCCGGCGTCCGTCCGTCGATACAAGGTCCTGTTACGTATCAGGAAGTCAACGTTACCGGCACGCAAAACATGCTGGAGTTTGCCCGGGAGCGAGAAATTGGGCAATTTGTCTTTGCTTCGTCGTCCAGCGTATACGGGATCAATCCGAACGTTCCTTGGCGGGAGGACGATCATGTGCTGATGCCCATCAGTCCGTACGCCAGCACGAAGGTGAGCGGTGAACTGATGGGGCATGTTTATAGCCATCTCTACGGTATTCGCTTTATCGCATTGCGATTTTTCACGGTGTATGGTCCGAGGCAGCGGCCGGACTTGGCGATTCATAAGTTTGCCCGTCTAATGTTGGCCGGTCAGTCGGTTCCTATATTCGGGGATGGAACCACTCGACGGGATTACACTTACGTCGACGACATCGTCGAAGGTGTGCGGGCGGCAATGACATATGAGGCTTCTCGCTATGAAATTTTCAACCTCGGCAATAATCAAACGGTAAGTTTGAAGGAGCTCATTCAGCTTCTGGAAGACGTACTTCGCGTTCGGGCGAGGATTGAGTGGCTCCCTGAGGCGCCGGGCGATGTACCGCAGACGTGGGCGGATATTGGAAAGGCTCAAGCAAGACTCGGCTATTGTCCACGGACTGGCCTAGCTCAAGGTCTGGAATATTTCGCTGAGTGGATTCGCGAGTCGGCGGAGCTGAGAAATGGATGAGACGCAAAATAGCAATCTTTTGGCCGACGTTGGCAGGTGGCGG
>k87-158768_pt1 | contig 17138 bp, 13 predicted proteins | sample MGYA00084031_6733416 | MGnify analysis MGYA00084031
ACTTCTGTAAAGGCTGCGGAGAAAACAAAAAGAGCAGGCCAGTAATGGCACTGCTCTTTTTTTATCCGAAAGATTAACGGCTGTAGAACTCAACGATCAGAACTTCGTTGATTTCAGCAGGCATTTCTTCGCGGTCTGGCAGGCGGTTGAACGTACCTTCCAGTTTGTTGTCGTCGAACGTGATGTAGTTCGGCAGGAAGTTGCGTGCTTCCACAGCATCCTTGATGATTTGCAGGTTGCTGGATTTCTCGCGAACGGAGATCACGTCGCCTGGTTGTACGCGGTAAGAAGGAATGTTAACTTTTTTACCGTTTACCAGGAAGTGGCCGTGGTTAACGAGCTGACGAGCAGCAGGGCGAGTTGGAGCCAGGCCCATGCGGTATACCACGTTATCCAAACGGGATTCCAGCAGTTTCATGAAGTTTTCGCCCAATACGCCAGCCATTTTACCGGCTTGCTCGAATGTGCGGCGGAATTGCTTCTCGCTAACACCAAACATGTGGCGCAGCTTTTGCTTTTCTTGCAGCTGGATACCGTATTCGCTCAGTTTACGACGGTTGTTGTGACCGTGTTGACCTGGAGGAAAGTTGCGTTTAATGTCTTTGCCTGTACCATCCAGGGAAATGCCCAGACGACGAGCCAGTTTGTGACGAGGACCTGTGTAACGTGCCATGTTTTCATTCTCCTTTAAGTTGGATTCGCAGGTGTTTACTTCCGCGAGGCTAGTTTCGTCTTTAGCTACACGAACTTCGGACGGTAGCATTTCCGCATCGTGCTCCTTGGCAGGAGTTCAGCCGCAGCCTGCAAGGGACGAAACTAAGAGGGTCTACCTCCCGTTTTTACCTACAATCAATGCCACCCTGTACACATACAATCAATATTATCTTTTCTTTTAGGAGAATGTCAAGAAAAAATGGGGAGTTGCCTTGTTTGCAGCACGCGGCTGTCTGTCTCTTTTGCCTCTATTTTCTTCTCGCCATGTCCTCTTTCAGTGGCTCTCAGAATCGGGGATTCTCGTCCAGCTTGCTGCGCACCTCCAGGAATCGCGAAAAGGCGATGGCCGCATCGGCCCGGGAAACGGTGTCCTCCGGATGGAATTCCTGGCCGCTTTTCATGATGCCCAGCGAAGTGACAATCACGATGGCCCCACGATTTTTTGACTTGGCGATATCGGTTAGGTCGGACTGGAACATGTCCGAGTAATCCGCCAGCTTGCGATATCCAAGCGCCCGTACCAGCATGTCGGCCAGCTCTTCACGGGTGATTTTCTCGTCCGGCCGCAGCGAGCTTACATTTCTGTCCAGAAGCCCGCGGTCAACCGCAGCCTCTACGGCAGCAAAATACCTGGATGTATTGGCCACATCGGCAAAGCTTGCCTTGCGTTCCAGTGAGATGCCAAACATCCGTCCCTGGTTCAGGCTGATCATCAGCATTTCGATCATTTCACCGCGCGTAATCTCTTTTTCCGGCATAATCTTTCCGTCAACAAGGGAGAGCGCATCGTACTCGTACATCAACAGCAGTTCCTTCTCGGCCTTGTGTCCATCCAGATCGGAAGGCGGAGTGCGATGCAGTTCAATCGTTTTCCCCGTCGCCGTGCTGCGCCATTCCCCGGATAAGGCATCGAGGAAGTACCCTTGCTCAAGCGGAGTGGTCGTCATGCGGTAGACCAGTTTGGCCTTTCGCTCCGGCAGAGGGGCGATTTCGACACCACCCTTTTGTTCCAGCGGTTTTACCGGGAGCTGCTCCAGCATGTAAACAGCTTCCGGCTTCGCTTCTTTCAGCCAGGCTTCTGCTGCTTTGTCGGCTGAGATGTGATCGCCGAGCCGGGATGGATAGCTTTCCCGTCCAAAGTCGAGGTTGAATGACATCAGCTCGCCGCTTTTTTTGTCGTAGGTAAGATGGGCCGATCCCGAAGCTGCCGCTATGCCGTTTACCAAGCGGAGGAAGCGTACGGTGTAGGACGTGTCCGGCTGCTGTTCGCCCGTTTCTTCTTGCGGCGGATCGAGATAAAGCCGGTTGGCCCAGGTGGGCGCGAATTTTTTCAAGTCCTCAATCGCTCTCTTTTCGATTGCTTTTGGATTCGTCTCTTGTTTTGTAGCGGCCGCCTTCAGGGTATCAGGCAAATTGGTGTAAAAGCTGTACACATCGCCGGTGATGGCATCGACCGCAGCCGAAGCAAAAACCTGCTTCTCTTTATTTTCAAAATCGAGATTCCAGACTGGCCTGTTGCTGCGGTGGTCGCTTTCGCTGTAATTGGCAGAGCGAAGTGCATAGCCTTTCAGCCCAAATACCTGATCGACCAGAGAGACGGCTGCATCCTGACTGAGCGGTTTTCCGGCATTGCGAGGCGACAACGGCTTGCTGCTGGCCGGAACAGGCTCTTCTTCTGGCTTTGCCGGTTTCAGCTGGGGCGTCAAGAGAGTGCCGTCCGATCCGTCCAGAAACAGTTTGAAGGGATTGTCGTAGGCCAGGATCGGCTTATCCCTGTTTTCCCCTTGGGCTTCCCAAGGCACTACGTAGGACAGTGTGGGCTTCAGCGCTTTTTGGAAAAGCTCGGCCGCCTCTTCGGAAGATATCATTTTGCCAGGGCTTTCAAAGGTGACGTCATCGTTCCAGGAAACCGAGTAATTGGTCACCTTTCCAGAGGAGTCAACGGTAATATCCACAGAGTTGTCCGGGAACGGAATATCGTCCACGAGACGGACAAAGCGAAACGCATAGGAAGCGTCTGCATTCAGCGGAGTTTTTTGCACCGGCTGATCGTCATGGTACAGTCTCGTCTCCTTCCATTTCGACGGAACGTTGGCGGAGAAAAACTCCTCTGCTTTTTTCCGGGCGTCGTCATACGAAATGCGGTTGGCGTAATCAGGCTTGGATGCGTTCCTGTTGTACGATGAAAAGGACGTCAATTCTCCCGTGTCGGCGTTGATGCCCACACTGTAGGAGTGTTCGATTTCCGCATCGTTCTTTGATTTTTTTACCCAGTAAAACGTCCATTCCGGAAATGCCCGCCAGGGATCGGCAGAGCGGAAGGAGACGTTGTTGAGCTCCAGGCCGGCGGTCGAGACAAATTTGCCGGCAATTTTCATAGCCGCGTCTTTCGAGATTTTTGCCTTGCCTGATTGCGCCGAAGCAGGCTGGCCAGCCGACCCTTTGGAAGCAGGCATGGCAGGAGAGGCTGCGCTGGCCGCGTTTGCGTCTGCGGGCAAAGCTGCTCTCGTCTCCCCGTAAGCAAGCGACCCGGGAGCCAGCAGGCTGGCGGTCAAGAGAATCGATCCGGAACGGACCAACAGTGTTTTCATAATTTATCCCCCCAAGTTGTATCTGACATCTTGCCACTACAACTTCTGACGCAGGGAAGAGAAGCGGCGTTTCAATAGATTGGAAGAAAAACAAACGGAGGAGGGGAAAAATGGGAATTTTGTCCTGGTGCAAAAGCGAATCGTTATGGAATTGCAAACATTCATCTTATATAATAAATAAAGAGTTGTGAATACAAGCAGTACGGCTGAGGAGGAAACGCATTGCATACTGTCATCTACCTCGTTCGCCACGGAGAAACAGATTGGAATCTGGCTCGCCGAATTCAAGGCCACAGTGATATTGCCCTTAATGAATCAGGGAGGAGCCAGGCTCAGAAGGTAGGTGTCCGCTTTCGCGGTGAGACGATTCACGCCGTTTACGCCAGTGATTTGGCCCGCGCACGGGAAACAGCCCAGTGCATCGCCGAGAATGTCGGCTGCACCGTTTCCACTCTGACTACCTTGCGCGAGCGTTGCTATGGAGAGTGGGAAGGGCTGACCTATGAAGAAATCAAGGTCCGTTTTGCAAATATGGACGAGACAGCGTGTGGAATAGAGACGTTTGAGGATATGCAGCAGCGCGCGGCTGCCGCGTTGACCGAACTGGCCGACCGCCATGCGGGAAAAGCGATTGTCGTCGTTTCTCACGGCGGGCTGATTAACAGCTTCCTGCACGGTGTGACAGGCGGCCAGCAGGGAACAGGAATCACCCGAATCGACAATACGGGGATCAACGTGTTTCATTACGTTGACCGGCGATGGGAAGTAGTTACAGTAAATGATACGGACCATTTGGAAGACTGACAAAAAGTGGAGAGAGGGAGTATTGCGTGTCAAGTAAAATGTTGGGGAAGTTGGAAACGGTCTTTTCCTACATGGCCCACTTCATGCTGCTATCCTGGCCGGAAAAGCGCCCGGGCATTCTATTCTTGACAGATTCAGCCGGAATCCTGGTATCGTTCATGGAAATGCAGGTCGGCCAATCCTGGAATCCCAACAAACTCTGCCTCCAGGCGGGCAATAAGCTCATCGACGAACCCCACTCTCCTGTCTCCCAAGCGTTGCGTACAGGAGAGATTTCCGTACAGAAATCCGGAGACGGCGATTTGGTTTGGGGAGCGTTTCCGTTAAAGGAGCATGACGGCCGTATCAGAGCGGTGATTGGCATGGTCGCGCCTCAACAGGAGATCGAGTTCGAGCTGGCTTCGTACATGAGGGGGCTGGAAGCGTTGATTCGGATGGGCTATGACGCATATATTCAGCATGCGACGAGCGACATCATCATGAAGCTGAACCGCCATGAGAGTACGAAGGACCTGCTGGAATGCTTGATTCATCAAATTGCCGAAATCATCCAAAAAGGCAGCGTATCCGCTGTAAAGCTGACCGAGGTCGGCACCCTGATCGTGCCGGAGTATTTTACGACGCAGGCAGTGGATGGAAAGGGATGCCACATTACGCAGTTGGCTGCGCGTTTTGCGGGAGTGCCGCTGACCCCCTCGGTGGAGGATGGCTATCGCACCGTCATCCTGCCGATTACTTGTGAAGGAAGACCGCTGTACGCCCTGTTTTTACATCTATCTCCCGAAGAACGAGAAACGTATGACGAGCGGGACGTAGCATTTCTGCAAGAGGTAGGCGAAAAGGCGAGCTACGCCCTCAAAAGAACGATGGTAGCCGACGACTTGCGAAGGGATGCGAGCAAAAAAGATCTGCTCTATCAATTGATGACCAAGATCCAGGCGTCAATCGATGTAAATGACGTACTGAACGAAATCATCAGCAGCATCCGATCCTTGTATCCGCACGCCGTTGTTGACCTGTTCCTCACCGTCGAAACGAATGCGACGACACCGGTTAAGCCGCTCTCCTTCCAAGACGAGGATTGTTCCACAAGCACACGCGCCTATCTGGAAGGAAGCCTGGTCATGGACTACGAGGAGCGGGATGGAGTCACGGTAGCCGTGCTTGCCGCACCACTGCTAGGCAAACAGGGCATTTACGGGGTATTGCAGTTGACTACGGACAGGACCGTTTTCTTAAGTCCACATGAGACGGAGTATATCTCGATTTTGGCTGAGACGGCGGGAAAAGCTTTTGAAAACGCCCAGTTGTATCAGCAATCCCGCAATCTTATCAGAGAATTGCGTTTGATTAATGAGATGGCCAGACAGCTGAATCGAAGTCTGAATTTGCAGGAAATCCTCGACTTTGTAACCAAGATGCTGCTGGAGACCTTTTCTACCGAATTTTGCGCCATTTTACGCAAGGAGCAGGGAAAGGAAACCTTTGAAGTGATTTCTTCTTCCCATCCCGAGTGTCAGGGGCGGATTATCCAAGCCGGAGAAAAGCCGATTTCCGAAATACTATCAAGCAAGCAGGCCCTGCTGCTCGTACAACCTGGCTCCGGGCCGCTGTCCTTCTCCTTGCTGCCTTGTTCATCCGTGACGCCGATTGCGTCCCTGATGGGTGTTCCGCTGGTCGTTGAAGGCGAACTGGGAGGCGTCCTGATCGTTGCTGATTCTCGCCATCATTTCTTTAGTTTTGACGATTATAAGCTTTTGGAAATTTTCGGACAGCACGCCAGTTTAGCCATGACCAATGCCATGCTGCATAACGAAGTGGAGCGGATGGTCATCACAGACAATTTGACCGGGCTGTACACGCGGCGCTATCTGAATGAACGCGTCCGGGCCTCTCTCGAAAAGGACGGCTTTGGCTCGTTGATTCTGATGGATATTGACTATTTTAAAGTCGTCAATGATACATACGGCCATCAGGTAGGGGATGAGGTTTTGATCCAGGTCGCCAATCAGATCAAAAGCCATATCAGGGAAAGCGACATCCCCGCGCGCTGGGGAGGAGAAGAGCTGGCGGTCTATCTGCCCCGGGTAGACAAGCTCACTGCACAAGCGATCGCAGAGAGGATTCGCTCTTTTGTTGAAAAAGAGACTTCTCCAAAAGTTACGATCTCTTGCGGTCTGGCCAAGTGGAGCAAGGAACGAAACAGCGATATCAGTGTGGAGTCCCTGTTTTATCAGGCGGATATCGCTTTATACGAGGCAAAAAACAAAGGGAGAAACCAGGTTATATTAGCGTAGGAGCCGTCTGGGCTCTTTTCTTTTGGAGAGACGACGGGAAACAGGAGGGCTACAATGACGACAGAACGTCCAAACAGACAAGCGGCGGAGGTGGCAAAGGGGGTCTATTTATTGGAAATCCCCACCCCGTTTTCCGTTGGTCCGGTGAATCTATACGTGATCAAGGGAGAGCGTCTGACTTTGGTTGACACAGGTCCGCTGACGGATGAGGCGTGGGAGACTTTCGTAGCGGGTCTGAAGTCAATCGGCATCCGACCGGAAGAGATCGAGCAAATCGTCCTGACGCATCATCACGTGGATCATTGCGGACAACTGGAGCGGATTCGCCGGGTATCGGGCGCATCTACTCTCGCTCATCCGCTGGCCATTCCGTATGTAGAGATGGACGAGGACTTTTTATCCTTTCACGACCGCTTTTTTTATGATCTGTACAAAGAGAGCGGCGTACCGAACGACAAGCTGATCATCATTCAAAAGTACCAAAAGCTGATGATGACCTTCTCGGAGCGAAGCCGCATTGATGTACCGCTCAAGCACGAACAAACCGTTCCCGGCCTTCCCGGGTGGCGCGTTTTATACACGCCGGGCCACTCCCAAAGCCATCTTTCCCTGTACAGGGCGGAAGATCGGGTCATGATCGCAGGCGATCACATCATCAAGCGAATCTCGTCCAATGCGTTTATCGAACCGCCCCGCGATCAGTCGGCGGCGCGTCCGCTGACCCTCGTCCAGTATCGGACTGCTCTGCAGATGTGCGCGGATATGGAGATTGATTTGGCATTGTCCGGACACGGGGAGCCGGTTGTGGGCCACCGCGAGCTGATCTTGCAGCGCCTGCAGAGAAATTGGGAGCGGACCGATATGCTGCGGCACTTGCTCGCTGAAGGGGAAAAGACCGCGTATGAGCTGACCGCCATGCTATTCCCCATCCTGTATGAAAAGGAACTCCCTTTGACGCTATCCGAGACGTTGGGACATATTGATTTGCTGACGATCCTGCATCAAGTGGAATGCAGAAAAAAAGAGGGGGTTCTCTATTACTCGTTGTGAGTGAATGAAGGTAAAGGGACGCTCTCCGGCTGCCGGATCTCTCAAGCAGAATATCAAGCAGAATAAGCCTTTTCTTCCTCGGAAACCCTAATGGCGACGAAGAGGAGGGACGAAGATGCGCAAAGGATGGAGCATCGTGATGCTTGCCCTGCTTTGTGGAGGCCTGACCGGCTGCAATCAGATGGGGGTCAAGCAAAATGCGGATTCCGCTTTTGAACAGGTCCGTGACCGTTTTTCAGAGCAGCAGGCTTTTGCTTTTCACGGCACGACCAAGCTCGTGACAGGCGATACCGCCAACGGCAACGTAGTCAGTTTTTCCGGACGCAAAACAGGCGATGACATGCTGATGAGAGTCGATTTTGCCGTTCCCGAGCAAAAACAGGCGAAAAGCGTGTCGCTGCTGAGCAAAAATGAACAGATTTACGTTCGGACAGAAGGAAGCGCCGGTTGGAAAAATACAAGCGGCCAAGACACGGTCTTTCGCCAGGAAATGAACAACTGGGATCCAGTGTTCGCTATGGAGCAGATCAATCAAATGAAGAAAAGCGTACTGCCCCTGCAGGATCGCGCCCCAGAGGATGACATCGAAGCAGTGCGGATTTTGATGGACTCGACGAAACTGAAAAGCTGGCTGGCGGAGCAGATGAAAAGTCAGGCGAGTGCCCGGACCCAGTCTCATGCCGGCGGCGCTGCTGTCTTGCAGACAGAGGCAATTCACCAGCCTCGTTTGAAATACGCGTTGACGCTCTCGGACGGAACATGGAACCGGCCGCGGACGGGAGCCACGATACAGGCGACCGAACCGCCAGTGGACGAGATCATTGACCAGATGGAGCTGGAAGCGGAATACACCATTTACTACAACAAAAATACGAAGCTCCCGACCAACATGACGATGTCCATACGCTCGGAATACGATATGAATGACCAGCGAGTCCGCGAGTATACGCAGGTGGAGACATACCTCCAAAACTACGGACAGGCCATTCCGGTACCAGACCCGACTGCGGCGGGGGCCACAGGGTAATTGGCTTTATGCGGGCAGCTTTCCGTATACGTTCACTCTTGTGCAAGAAGGGAGAGTGGACGTTTTTTTATGCGGACAAAAAGATATTCAGCCGGTAGTGTCATACGATCGCAGCTGTTGCAATAGAGATGGCATAGTTTAGCTCGCCACCGCCTTCGGGAATATCGTATGTAACGATTGACGGGACTTCAGCGTATTTCTTCATGGAAAAGCTTTTGGTCCTTTCCTTCGAGGTTGAAAATCTTGTGCCCTCTGCTCTATAAGGACTGCGAAAAGAAGGGCGGCAGGGAAAGTGTGACCAACCAGAACTGTCGGATAAATCGTTGTAGTGCATGCAGGTTTCCTCTGTCATACTTTTATCATACTTGAAATTTCTGCAGGAGGAATCCTGGAAAACTTTGTCGAACTACTAACAAGACTATCTTTTTATGGCGAATGGTCTGTAAAATGAAGTAAGATACCTCCTCTGCGACCTTCATCGGAATGGCGGAGCGAGGAAAGGGGCAGGCAGAATGGACCAGACCAAATTGCGCATTTTGTCTGCAGCAGCAACCCTTTTTGACCAAAAGGGGTACCATGGAACCAGTGTCAGACAAATTGCTGAAGCAGCCGAAGTGAATGCCGCCCTGATTTCGTATCACTTCAAAGGGAAACAGGGTGTTCTCGAAAGGCTGATTTCTTACTACTTTGAAACCTTGTTTCAACAGCTGGAACAGCTCGAGGAGAGCGAGAAAGACCTTCTCCCGATGGAAAGACTGGAAGGGGTCATCCGGCTTTATGTCACATTTCAAAGCGAGCACGCGGCAACGACAAGGCTGATCCAGCGAGAGCTGAGCGTGGAGTCGATGTTGGCCCGTGAAGTGATGACGCTGTATATTAGCCGCTGGAAACACGGAATCGCAAAACCGATCGAAGAAGGGATTGCGGCCGGCGTTTTTATGCCTGTGTCTGTGGAACACGTCCTCTTGATGACAGCAAGCCAATTGATATATCCTTTTCTCCATCCCCAAACAGTGCGGGAGGTTTACTATCTGGAGCCTGCTTCGGCAGAATTTGCAGAGTGGCTGCTTGCCGAAATCATGCGTTCTTTGCATGGATGGCTCTGTTTGCCTTACAATCAGCAAAAGTAAAAACAGCTTTGCCTACAGGGAATTTTGACGCTAAGGGGTTGTCCTAACCGTGAAGAAGAAATGGATCCTGCTCTGCCTTGCAGGAATGATGTTATATAGCCAACCGGCATTGGCCGCGCCTTTCCCGGATAAAACGGATGCAGTCGTACAGGACGCAGGAAAATATACGAAACCAGAGGATCAGAAGAAACTTACAGAGGCAATCAAGCAGCTGCCGGGTACATACAAGGTCGTCGTCGTCGAAAGCACGCAGCCAGAGGCGCAAAGCCCAGACGAGTATGCACAGAAGCTGTACGACAACTACAATTTGCCGGAAGATGCGATGATGATTGTGCTGGATATCAATACCGAACAGCTCGGTGTTTATGCCGGTCCTGCGCTCCAGGCGAAGGGTGCCAGCATGACGATGCTGCATGACAAGGTGACGGCTTACTATGAGCCCTTTCGGAATCAAAAGGATTACTTGTCCGGCATCCAGACGTTTCTCGATGAGGTTGCCGCTGAACTAGACAGACAGCAAAATCAAACGCAGCCTGCCAATAACCCTGCTGCAGATGAAAGCACGCAGGAGGAAAAAGCCGAAAAGCCTGCTTGGGCCAAGCTTCCTTGGTGGTTGTACGCCATTGGGGCCGTCTTTGCAGCTTTGTCTGTCGGTCTGATCTACGCGATGATCAGACGCCGGGCCATTTTTGCCCAAGTGGATGATGTAGAGGATTGGAAAGACGAGCTTGTCGAGAAAATCAACGTAATGGAGATGGACAAGCCGCTTCGCCGGGCTTCCGGAAAGACGGAAGAGAAGTACATGTTCCTGGCAGACCGCAAAGAAAATCTGCTGCGAAATCGCATACCGGATGTCGATATGATGATACTTGACGCGGAGGAAGCATGCGACCGCTTCCGCTTCAAGCTGGCCTTGGGACTGCTGGACGAGGCGAGAGAGACGTTGACCTCCATCGAGCAGGAGCTCAATGACTTAAAACAAGACACCGTCAAAGTGGTAACGACAAAAAAAGAAAGCAAGCTCGCTATCCCGGAAATCGGCAAACAACTGGAGCAGGTGGAGCGCCGCCTGTCCGATCTGCGTCTGGAGTACGGATTGTCGTTCCATGAGCTCAAGGCCGGACTGGATGAGGCCTACGCCATTCGCACCCGAATTAAAGAAGTGCGGGCAGACGGCGACGATGTCGCTGCGTACGATCTTACCTTGAAAGCGCAAAAGATTTTGGGCAGGATCACAGATGCGATCGATAGCATTCCGAAATGGAACGAGCGTATCCGCAAAGAGCTTCCCGAAGAGTACCGCCAGTTGGAGGAAGGAATTGCACAAGCGGCAAGGGACGGATACGATTTGAACCGAAGTGTGCTGGACAACTCTCTCCTGCAGGCAAAGCAGCTCATGATGGCTGCCAAGGCTGCTTTGGAGGAAGGGAATCTGGAGATGCTGGAGACCCACGTGAAGGCATTTGAGGTTCTGCTTGACTCGACCTGTCAAAGTATCGAAGAGGCCATCCTGACCGAGCGAAATGGAGCCGCCTCCGCTCAAGTGGCAGCGGCTGCTTCCCCGACTGCTTACCCGGCTGAAGCAGAGTCGATGGAACCGGAGATTATCGGTTTTGACATAGAGAGATCTGCTGTCTCTACTGGTCACCAAGAGAAGGCCGGCCAAGAGAATACGATCGAAGAACATTCAGAGAGGGAAGGCAGTACACAAGCGGCTCCTCCAATCAGCCAGGAAGCACTTGAGACGATGGCTGCAGCAGCACCTTCTGTCGAACCGGATGTGGCCCGTTTGCAAACGGAGCCGGAGATCATCGGTCAGGTTTTGCCTCCGGTACAAGAGATGCGGGAAGAACGGCCTTTTGCAGGGGCTGCCAATGAAATAAGCGGCGCGGAGCGGGCAGAGCTGTTGAACAGTGCCGTTGACAGGAAAAAGGACAACGCCGCAGCTCCCAAGCGTCAAGAACCGGACTATGACGAGGACGACGAGGAATACGAGCTCGTGATCCCGAAAATGGCTTCGGATTGGCAGGAAGAAGAAGCGGAAGAAGAGGCGGAGCGCCTGGTGATCGAGACCGAAGACGAGGCGTTGGATGAGCTGGAACGCATCTCCAATGCATTGGTCCGGATTCGCCAGCAGATTAAGCGAAGCTATTTGCCGGGTGTACCGGAGCATTTGAAGTACTTGTTTGAAGACATTGTGCAAATTTTGGCCCGCATCCAGGCAGTTATGGAAACGTATCGCTATGACATCGAGGAAGTCGCGATGCTGATCAACGATGCCAATGAGTTGCTGCTGGAAACGGAGCGTTTGGCCGAGCGGACGATTTCCGACTGCCAGCAGGCGGAGGGGGCCATCCAGTACACCAATCGCTACAGAAGGCAAAATCGGCAGGTAAACGAACTTTTGACAAAGGCCGAACAGGCATTTCGCCAGCTGTTGTTTGCCGAAGCGTTCCAATTGGCTGAAGAAGCCCGCCTGATCGTGGAAGGCGATCCGGAAGAGACGGAAACGCGCTGGCTGCTGCGGCGCAAGAAGAAGGGGTGAAGCAGCTTGCTCCTGCCCATTTTCCTCCTCGCCGGCGGGATCTTGCTGATGATCCAGCCGCGAACCAAGCGGTGGCAAGCGCGTTTGCTCGCCCACTTCAACGGAAATGAACAAAAGGTCAAACAGAGAGCAAACACCTTCTTTTTGTTAGGGTTCGCGTTTATCATGGCAGGACTCGCCTTATTGTATCGTGTGACAACATGATAATCGCAAGAAACACGGCTTCGCCTTTCAGTGGCGAAGCTTTTTTTGCGCGGTGCCCATATTCTCAATGCGTACAAGCGGAAAAGAGCGGTTTGCACACAAAAAAAAGAACGTCGACTGTTGGATCGACGCCCATCTAGAAAGATAAAGGGAGTAGAGGTGTGAGAATCGGAATCCTACTGCTAGGGGGAGTAGAAATCCATTCACTCTTCTTCGAAAAAGAGTACCCACAAGCTAGTTTCCCCGTATAGAAAAAGCCTAAACCTCTTCGAGAAAAAATTGTAGAAATTTTATCCGCGTTTCTCCAGCGCAGCTTGGGCACTATGCGTACCAGCGACATATCCCGAGGAAAAAGCGATGGTAATGTTGTATCCGCCCGTATGAGCATGGACGTCCATCACCTCTCCCGCGAAGAAGAGTCCCGGCATCAGCTTGGATTGCATCGTCCGTGGATCGATTTCCTTGACGCTGACACCTCCACCGGTAATAAACGCTTCCTGCAAAGAAAGCGTGCCGGTGATCGTCAACGGAAACGCTTTGATCAACTGGGCGAACTCTCTCCACTGCTGTTTGCGCATGTGGCTCAGCGTCGTTTCTTCGGAAATGCCCGCCATGGACAAAAGAATCGGGATCAGTCTGTCCGGCAGATAGCCTTTGCAGACGTTTTTCACAGCCTTTTTGGGCTGCTCCTCCAACAAGCGCCAGCTCTCTTCGGCAACTTCGTCAAGATGCTTGTGAGGCATCAGGTCAATCGTCAGAGGGAGCGGGACCTGGCCGTGTTTCTTCTGGGTGACGGAGACATAGTGTCCCAGACGCAGGGCAGCAGGGCCGGAAATGCCAAAATGGGTAAAAATCATGTCGCCTTCCTGCGTACTGACCTTCTTTTTCTTTTTCGGATCATACAAAGTCAATTCCACTTCGCGAAGCGACAAGCCCTGCAGCGATTTGTCCCGGATAAAGGAATCGGCAGCAATCAGCGGCACTTCGGTAGGATACAGGTCGGTAATGGTGTGACCGGCATCCCGCGCCCATTCGTAGCCATCTCCAGTAGAACCTGTCTGCGGAACGGAGCATCCGCCTACCGCGATTACCACACAGGGTGCTTTCAGATGCTCGCCGCTTTTCAATAGCACGCCGTCCGTATGGCCGTTCTCGTACAGCACTTTCTCCACGGGACTGTTTAAGCGAAGCTCGACACCCTGGTTTTTGATCCGCTCGATCAGAGCGTTCGCCACCGTCACAGCTTTATCGGTGACGGGAAACATGCGCCCGCGGTCCTCTTCTTTTAAGGCAACGCCCAGCTCTTCAAAGTACCGGATAATGTCCTGATTGTTAAATTGAGAGAGTGCGCTGAACAGAAAGCGTCCGTTTCCGGGCATTTGCTTGATCAGCTCGTCCAGCTCCTTGGCATTCGTAACATTGCAGCGGCCGCCTCCGGAAATGATCAATTTGCGTCCGAGCTTGTTGCCCTTCTCCACCAGACAGACACGGGCCCCCTGGGAAGAAGCGGCAATGGAAGTCATCAGTCCGGCGGGACCGCCGCCAATGACGATGACATCGTAGTGACTAGCTTTCATCAGTTCTCGTCCTTTTTTCTTAGGGTATGATTGTACGTCTATTGTAGCACAGGAAAAGGAGCGAGCCTATTTTGCCCCGGCAAGCCTCTCACCTTGCAGCACGTCTTCAAGGGAACGCTTTTCCAGAATGTAAGAGGCGGTCGACTGCTGCCGGCAAATCCCGGTTACGATGTACCCTTTGGAAAAGTAGTGAGTGAACAGCTCGCGCGTGGCTTCCCGCCAGGCAGCGGCTGCTCCCATATCCGCCTGTTTGACGGCCTGGAAGTGCGCAGGAACAGGAAGCGACAAGCGCTCCTCCGATTGATCCAGATGTATTCCTGCTGGCTGCACGACACCGTTTTTCTCCTGATAGAAAAGGACGGCCGGAAGCCCGCTGGCGTCAGGTCGAACGCTTTTGCCGGCGTGGTGCTGCATGACGCGGTCGCTTGCGATATGCCAATCCAGTAAAAAACGGTCGGTCGGCAGACCCCGGTTCATATCATCTGCCAGTTCTCCGTAGCAGTTTGGAATATAGCGATGAACCACGCCGCCCAACTTGACCAGATTCAGGTAGGCATTGACCGTCTCAAGCGGGTCGTAGGTCCAGGTAATCCTTCGGTAGCCCTCCGCCAGTGCTTCGCTGCGCTGCATCCATTTCATCTGCACCCCCAGGCCTTGCTTCCGGTATTCAGGCAAAAAGCCGAGCATATGCGAGCAGAGATGCAGCTCCTGATCCGTGTAGCCGGGAAAGCTGTAGAGAAAGCCGATCATGCGGTCGCCGTCGAAGGCGCCAAGAAACAATCCGCCGAATTTGGCCAGTGTCAAGGTCATATGGCTAGGAACGACAGATGATTCGCTCCAGACTGCACTCTCCAGTTCCTCCAGCTTTTCCAGATCCGTTTTCTCTGCCAATTTTCGAAAGGTAATATTCATCGGCGTGCCTTCCTTTCCATTCCGTATCCATAGCATGTGACAGTTAACCATTCGCTCCGGGAATTCGGGATTCCTGCACATCGGGTGTTGCAGTACGGGATGGCAGGTTGCATCCCGGCAGTCCCTGATCAATAATAAAAGGGATGTACGAGAGAAGGGGGTACTGGTATGGAAAACCAGTTTCAATGGAACCTATGGAAGCGACTGACGGAAGCACCGGGCGTATCCGGCTTTGAAGGGCCTGTGCGCGCGATTATGCGGGAATACATAGGAGCATATACGGATGAGATTGTTCATGATCGTCTGGGAAGCATGTTTGGAGTCATGCGCGGCAACGAAAATGGACCGAAAATTATGGTCGCCGGACATATGGATGAGGTCGGGTTTATGGTCACCCGCATTTCGGAAAAAGGATTTCTGTCGTTCCAGACCGTTGGCGGCTGGTGGGGACAGGTTCTGCTTGCTCAGCGGGTACAGGTGATTACGCCGCAGGGAGCGATCGAAGGGGTCATCAGCTCGATCCCGCCGCATGTACTGAGCGACGACCAGCGCAATCGCCCGATGGATGTCCGCAACATGTACATTGACATCGGGGCCGATTCCCGCGAGGAGGCGGAAAAAGCGGGAGTTCGTCCGGGGCAGCAGATCGTTCCGGTATGCCCGCTCACCCAGATGGCCAACCCGCGACGGATCATGGCAAAGGCGTGGGACAATCGCTACGGCTGCAGCCTCGCTGTCGAGCTGGCCAAAGAGCTTCACGAGCATCGCGATCATCCCAATGTAGTCTATGTCGGAGCGACCGTGCAAGAGGAAGTCGCGGGTACACGGGGGGCCAAGACCGCGGCCGGCATGATTGACCCGGACCTGTTCCTGGCGGTGGACGCCAGTCCGGCGGGCGACATTCCCGGAGTAAGAGAAGGCGGAGGAAAACTAGGCGGCGGCGTTCTGATGCGGCTGTATGATCCGATGTACATCATGTCGCCCAACCTGCGCGATTTCCTCATCTCTGTCTGTGAAGAAGAAAACATCCCTTACCAGATCTACATCGCCAAAGGGGGCACCGATGCGGGCGTCGTCCAATATCATGGCACAGGGGTACCGTCTGCGGTGATCGGCATTCCGTCCCGCTACATTCACAGTCATGCGGCAATCATCGACCGGGATGACTATGAGGCAGCGAGGAAGCTTCTCTTTGCCGCTGTAAAGAGGCTTGATAAAGCGACATATGAAAGCATCCTGCCGCGATAGGGAAGGAGGAACAGGACGATGCAGGCCATAACCCTTTATGTAAAACAGCAGGGTGAACAGACCTCGTACGAGTACAACATTTACGATAACAAGTTTTCGCCGAGCAATCTGGCTGTGCGGAAAGTGTTGATGGCCATGCTGGAAAGCGTCCGTCAACGCCTGACCCATCTGGAAATCGAGTACAATGATCAGATGCTCGCTGACAATTGGGGGGCAAAGCGTTCTGCGGAGTGGCTGGTTTTTTTGGGGGCGACGCGAGACAGCATACGCGAAAACCGGAGCGGCGATGTGATTGTCAGCAGACAATTTCGGGCTCCGATGACGGCTGAGCGGTATGATTTCTTTTATACGCTGACCGATATTTCCACGTTTCCGCATTATCGGCTGCAGGAGAACGAGACAGACCGGATTGTGTTCTACTTCTCCCGCTATCTGCAGCTCATCGCGCCGCAGGAGGAAGCCGAAGCTTTTCTCGCAAAGTTGGAGGAGCTTCATCTTCCTTATAAATTAGTTCGTTTGGATTAAAAATTCCCGATTGCCAGCCCGGCGTCGAAAAACAAAAGCCATTTAGCCGTTTCCTTTGGCCAAATGGCTTTCTTTATGCTCAAAGCAGCAAAAGAGTATGGATTTCGCACATCCATTCAACTGCTGACGCGATGGATATAGGGCATTCCGTTTTTATCATGAATCCGGTCAATCATTTCAGTGACTCGCGAGATGTGGTGAGCATGGAAGAAGGTTTCTTCTGTCATGCACCGAAAAAAGGCAGCCACTACTTCCGGGCAAAATTGTGTACCGGCATTGCGAATAATCTCGTCGCAAGCTTTGGAATAGGAGAGCCCTTTTCGGTATGCGCGGGAGGATGTCATGGCATCAAACGAGTCTGCGACTGCGGCCACCCTTGCCAGCAGCGGAATTTCCTCGCCCGCGAGCTGATCAGGATACCCTTTTCCATCGTAGCGCTCATGATGATGGCGTGTTATGCATAAAATGGCGTCAATTTCAGCGGAGTTTTGCCTGCCTGCATCGGCGTACAGCC
>k87-289952_pt1 | contig 17120 bp, 13 predicted proteins | sample MGYA00084031_6733416 | MGnify analysis MGYA00084031
AGCGCCTCCTCAATGTCCGGCGACCAGAGCCCTGCTTCCCGGATGACCTGCACAAGTGTCTTGTTTTCCGAAAAAGCTTGCTTGGCCAGAGCAGCTGCCTTGTCGTAACCGATCAGCGGGTTGAGCGCCGTCACCAGAGAAAGACTCGCTTCCATCCACTTGGCGCATTGGACTTCGTTTGCTTCCAGCCCTTCCAGACATTTTTCCCGCAGCACATCCAGCATATTGCTCAGGATCGTGATGGATTGCAGCAGGTTGTAGCCGATCACCGGCATCATGACGTTGATCTCCAGCTGGCTTCCGCATCCCGCCACCGTCATCGTGGCGTCATTGCCGATGACTTGTGCCGCCACCATGTACGACATCTCCAGCATCACCGGGTTGACTTTGCCCGGCATGATCGACGAGCCGGGCTGCACCGCGGGCAATTGAACCTCAGCCAGGCCGGTGCGGGGACCGGAGCTCAGCAGACGCAGGTCGCTGGTCACCTTGATGACGTGCACGGCCAGCTCCTTTAACGCAGAATGAACCTCCAGAGCGGCAGCCGTATTTTGCATAAAGGCAAAGCGGTTGCGCGGCTGGGCAAAAGGCAGGCCGGTTCGTCTGGCAATTTCCTCGATGGCGAGCTCGGCATACTGCGGGTGGGCATTGATCCCGGTGCCGACAGCGTTTCCGCCGAGTCCGATCTCATACAGCCGCTCAGCCGTCTGCCGGATGCGTTCACGTGCATTTGCAAAGCTTTGCGCGTAGCCGGAAAATTCCTGTCCCATGCGAATCGGGACGGCATCCTGCAAATGTGTGCGCCCGGCCTTGATGATCCCCATAAACTGCTCGGACTTTGCCCACAGCACTTTTACCGTACGGTCCAACGCAGGCAAGAGCTCGTGCTGGACCAGCTCTGCACCGGCGATGTTGATCGCGACATGTATCGTGTCATTGGTAGATTGGGCCATATTGACGTCATCGTTCGGGTGCACAAGCATCTGATCGATTTGTCCGCCCAAAAGCTGGGTCGCGCGGTTGGCAATCACTTCGTTGGCGTTCATGTTTTGCGAGGTTCCCGCCCCCGCCTGAAAAGCGTCGACGACGAACTGGCCGTCCCACTTTCCCTCGATCACTTCCTCTGCCGCCTGGATGATGGCCCTGGCCTTCCGTTCATCTAGCTGGCCGCAGGTCATATTGGCATGAGCCGCGGAAGCCTTGATCAGTCCCTGCGCACGGATAAAAGCCCGCGGCAGCCTGAGTCCGCTGACAGGAAAATTTTCGACTGCACGCTGTGTCTGCGGGCCGTACAGGGCATCTGCAGGGATTCTCACCTCTCCCAGGGAGTCTCTTCCGATACGTACTGACATGCTGTCCACTGGTGTTGACCCTCCTTTGCGATCGCTCTATGATGCACACCCTATTCTTCCCAGCAGCATTTCATGATATGTTTGGCTTCTGGGAGCTTGCAGCTTATGGAGGGGCTTTTGGGATCGTTTTGGCAAAGCTTGAGGAGGAAAAGGACATAGAAAAACGCGGGTGTTCCCTGAACGGGCTCCCGCGCTGTTTTACGCTTTCTTGACCGCTTTTACATCGTAGACGCCGTGTGCGACGCTGATCACATGCTCCGGCTTGGGCTTGCCTCTGCTCTGTCTGTGGCCTTCCAGATGAGCTTCGCTCGTTTCCCACTTTTTCCACGCTTCTTCCGATTCCCAGCGGATCATGACGATTACTTCCTCGTCTCCTCTGCGCACCTTTTTAACCAGAACGCTCAAATCGATGAAGCCTTCGGACTTCTCAATCTCTCCCGCCTGGCTGAACCGGTTCACGACCAGATCGGAGGTCCCTTCCTTGACCGTAATCGTTTTCGTTTCTATAAACATGAAGCACACTCCTCTTCGCACAATTGAAAAAATATGGTGTGTCTTCATTTTAGTTGATAAAGATTATCATTGTCAACAAATAACCCGGGCAGCTTACACTTCTCGCCCGGGGCCTATCCTTTACGTTGAAAAGAAATAAAATGCGCCATATACAAACAAATTTGGCAATGCCGCAAGAAAGAAGAAAGATGTCCACCTGATCCTGCTCTTGTTGTCCTTGTGCTCTTGCTGGGGCTGTTGAAAATAGGCCGGTGGCTCGGCGGTTGACTGAAGCGAAGAGAAGCTGACTAGCGCACCTAGTGTAAACAGAATGGCAGCCGAATAGAACGTCCAGGTCATAATCCATTGGTAATCGTTTTTTAGAAGTCCGGCGAGAACAATCAAAAGCGCTATAGCGCAGCCTGTAGTTAAGGATTTTCTCATAGCTCTGCCACATCCCTGTTTTTATTTCAATCCCTTCTCTCTACCATAATCGTTTTTGTAAATAATGTAAATATTTAGAATTACAAAGAAAGCAAAAACGTCTCGCTTTCCACAGGAAGTCCGAGACGTTTTTAACAGCAGCCGTGCAGCAGCCTATCAAGTCAGCATCGGCAGTACCATATTGAGCAAAAACAACCCTGCAACGACGTACAAAAGCGCGGGCACTTCCTTGCTTTTCCCCAATGCTACCTTCAGCAGCGGATAAGCGACGAATCCGAAGGCAATCCCGTCAACGATGCTGTAAGACAGGGGAATCAGGGCAATGATGAGGAAAGCGGGAAATCCCTCGGAAAAATCGCGGAGATTGATGTTCTGCACGTTTTGCAGCATCAACGCCCCGATGATGATCAATACCGGAGCGATCGCGCTGTCCGGAATCAGCTTGATGGCCGGCAAGAACAGCAGCGACAGCAAGAAAAGCACTCCCGTGACGAGAGAAGCTAGTCCAGTACGAGCTCCCGCTGCGATTCCCGCAGCAGACTCCACGGTCGAAACCGTCGGACTGGTGCCCAGGATGCCGGACAAGGCGGACGAAATTGCGTTTGCCTGCAGACTGCGGCGAAACTTCTCGGGCTGTCCTGCCATTTGCGTATGTCCGTGAACCAGGCCGATGTTTTCAAACACGATCACCATCGCCAAGGAGAACGTCGCCACCCAGAACGGAAGCGTTGCGATGTGCGAGAACGAAAATGCGGCAAACACCTCACCGTAGGAATCAAAGGAAATCCCGGACATGCCTTGTCCCGGATGAACCAATCCGGCAAGCCAGCCGATTCCTGTACCTGCGGCGATCCCGATCAAAAAGTTTCCGGGGACGTTTCGGACAAACAAGACAAGCGTCAATAGCAGAGTCGCAAGCGTAACCCATACCTGTGGATGGGAAAGGTCACCGAGCGCTACAAAGGTGGAGGGATTGGTCACGACCAGGCCGCCTTTTTGCAGCCCGATAAAGGTGAGAAACAATCCGATTCCAACCGTAATCGCTTCCTTGAGCGAATCGGGAATGGCGTTGGACAGCACGGTTGCCGCTCCCGTAAAGGCAATGGCGGCAAAGATGACCCCCGACAGAAAAACAGCGGCCAGCGCTTCCTGCCATGGCAAGCCCATCGTATTGCACAGCGTGTACGTAAACAAGGCGTTGATCCCCATCCCAGGGACCAAAATCATCGGGGCATTGGCCCAAAAAGCCATCAGGATCGATCCGATAAAGGCGGTCAGCACAGTCGCCAGAATGCCGGCTTCGAGCGGGATGCCGGCATCCTCCAAAACGGAGGAATTGACTGCGACGATATACACGATCGTGACAAAGGCGATAAAACCGGCCATTATTTCTTTTTTTACAGTGGTTTGACTCGCTTGCAGATGAAATATCCTCTCCAACAAACTGCGCACATATGTCCCTTCTTTCTCTCTGTTGTTGCTCATGTAAGTTTCCGAAACATATGCTAACATAGCTCTATCGATATAAAAAATATTTGTTTTATCTCCGTATCATACGTTTTACATATGAAAGGCAGGCAGACTCATGGATATTCGTCAATTGCGCTATTTTATCGCGATCGCAGAAGAAGGCCAAATCACCGGAGCAGCCAGACGCTTGCGTATGGCCCAACCACCGCTCAGCCAGCAATTAAAGCAGATGGAAGAGGAGCTGGGTGTCGAGCTAATCGAGCGCTCTGGAAAAAAAATCGCGCTGACACAAGCGGGCGTCACCTTGTACAAGCAGGCATTAAATCTTGTCCACCAGATGGAGGAAGCCATATCCGAGGTGAAGGAAACGGGCGAAGGCGTTCGCGGGACTCTGTCTGTCGGCGTGAGCGCCCTTTCCTCCTACCGCTTGCCCGAGCAAATCCGCCAGTTTCGGGAGCGCTATCCGTTGATCACCTACAAGGTGTGGAAAGGAGACACACAGCTTCTCAGCCAATGGCTGGAGCAGCGAACGGTCGAAGTCGCCATCGTCAGGCTCCCCCATTCGCTGGCGCATTGTACGACAATCCCGCTTTTGGAGGAAACGTTTGTCCTGATCGTTCCCGTTTCTTCTCCGCTCTCCCAAAAAGATAGTATCCATATGCGGGAAATCGCTGACCACCCTTTGATCATGCCCAGTACGCCCGGACTCGGCATCTATGAGCTTTTGGTCAAGGAATTTGGCCGCCTGGGCGTGACTCCGCATGTGATCTGTGAATGTCCTGACCTCTCGCTGATCGTCAGTATGGTCGGGGCCGGGGTTGCCGCTGCGATCGTCCCCCGCTCTGCTTGGGAGACGCAGGGAAACGCCAATATCAGCCGTCTGGAGATCACTGGCACCTCGATCACCTCGTCGTCCGCCATCGTCTGGCAGACGGAACGCCATCTCTCCAAGGCAGCACGCCATTTCATCGAGATGTTTGCTCCGATTCCGGAGCAATAATCGGCCCGCATGTGAAAACGAGATGGTTCTTTTTAGCCACAGAGGATAAACAAGCCCGGTTCGTGGGATTCTATACCACTGATATCTTCCATTTTCGATTTCGGCTTCCTGACATTGCATTTCATCTCGCAAAGTCCGACAAAGGAGGGCTCCCATGACCTTTGCCATCTCATTGGCGGTGGTGCTGCTGTTTGTTCTCTGGGGCTTTTTTTCACCGTCTCAGCTTACAGAAACAGCGACCAATGTCCTGCATGCTACGACTTCCAATTTTGGCTGGTTTTATCTTCTGGTTACCTTCTTTTTCCTCGTCTTTTGCATTTTCCTGGCCTTCAGCAAATACGGCCAGATTCGGCTCGGGGACGATGATGACGAGCCGGAGTATTCGGCGGTTACCTGGTTTTCCATGCTGTTTAGCGCTGGTATGGGAATCGGGCTTGTCTTTTGGGGCGTCGCCGAGCCTGTGTCCCACTATTTTTCCCCGCCCGTCGGCGTTGAAGCCGAAACATCCGAGGCGGCCCGTACAGCCATGCGGTACGCTTTTTTTCACTGGGGGCTTCATCCCTGGGGGATTTATGCCGTCATCGCCCTTTCCCTGGCCTACTTCCAGTATCGCAAAGGCGCAAAAGGCTTGATCTCCTCGACGTTTTACCCCCTTCTGGGTGACAGGGTAAACGGTCCCATCGGCAAGCTGATCGATATTCTCGCCGTGATCGCAACCGCTTTTGGAGTCGCAACCTCCCTCGGATTGGGAACGCTGCAAATCAACGGCGGATTGAGCCATCTTTTCCAGATTCCGAGCAATATCACGGTCCAGATAACGATTATCGCCGTCATTACCGTCCTGTACCTGTGGTCTGCTACCTCCGGTCTGGACAGAGGGATCAAAATCTTGAGCAATACCAATCTGGTATTGGCCTTGGCCCTTTTGCTGCTCACTTTGATTTTTGGCCCGACCGCCTTTCTCTTCGACAACTTTACCAACACATTGGGAAGCTATTTGCAAAATCTCGTCTCCATGAGCATGCGGCTTATGCCTTTTACCGAAAGCAACTGGATCGCCAACTGGACGCTGTTCTACTGGGCCTGGTGGATTGCCTGGGCGCCTTTTGTCGGCACATTTATTGCCCGGGTATCCAAAGGCCGAACGATCAAGGAGTTTATTATCGGCGTCCTTCTGGTGCCGACTGTGCTCAGTTTTATTTGGTTTTCTGTCTTCGGAGGAACCGCTCTCCATCTGGAGATCTACGAGCACGCCCCCATCGGCGACGCGGTAAAGCAGGACGTCTCCAGCGCTCTTTTCATTACGCTGGAACAGCTCCCGATGGGGATGATCCTGTCGGTGGTCGCCACCCTTTTGATTATCATTTTCTTCATTACCTCGGCCGATTCCGCCACATTCGTCCTGGGGATGCTCTCCTCGGGCGGCAAGCTGGATCCGCCCAATCCGGTAAAAATAACCTGGGGTATTCTCCAATCCTCTACCGCTGTCGTCCTTCTTCTAAGCGGCGGGCTGGAAGGACTGCAGACTGCATCTATCGTCGCTGCGCTGCCCTTTGCGGTTATTTTGACCCTGATGTGTTTCTCTTTGCTGCGAGCGCTGCAGGAAGAGGATCGCGCGATGAGGAAAAAGCGGCGGGAGCAGGAAAAGAAGCTCAGGAGGCTGCTTGAGCAACTGTAGGAAAGATCCCAAACGCAAAGATGACCTGTCGATTGACATAAGCAATCAACAGGTCATCTTTGTCTATGCCCAAAAGGCATCCGGTTCTTTATTCGGAACGGCTCATTTCAGAGCGAACGTCAATCCCGTTTTTTATAAGCAGTGCTGCTGTTACCCCTACGCCTGCTTTTTTCCGTCCGGTAAACGTACCATCGTACACGTTTGAACTGCCGCAGGATGGACTGTTTTCCTTCAGGATTGCCGACACTGCTCCTGCCGTCCGGGCGAGCTGCAGCGCCTGCAGAGCTCCAGACTTGAATTCCTCCGTGACATCTCGGCCCGTATTATCGACAACCTTGGCGCGGCCCTCCCAGACGTCAAACCCGTCTCCCCCGATGATCTCGGCCGGCGGACGGGGCGTAGGCAAACCGCCCATCTGCTCCGGGCAAACAGGAATCGCTTTGCCTTCCTTCAACAGCTTTTTAATCGTTTCATCCAGGCATGCCCCTTGATCATAGCGGCATTTACAGCCGATCAAACAGGCGCTCACGATTTGCATTCGCAACCACTCCTACCGGGAGATTACAGCCTTCTCAACTTCACTTTTTGTATCATATGATCCTCTCCCTTTTCCAGGATGAGGCGGGCACGTCCGCGAGTCGGCAAAATATTTTTCCGTAGGTTGATACCGTTGATCTCATTCCAAATGCTGGTCGCAACCTGGGTAGCTTCCGTATCGGACAAGCTGGCGTAGCGTTTAAAATACGATGCGGGGTCGGAGAAAGCCGTCTGGCGAAGCAGCTTGAAGCGGTCAATGTACCACTTCTTGATCAAGTCCTCCTGCGCATCCACGTAAATGGAAAAGTCAAAGAAATCGGAGACGAATACCTCCGTCAGCCTCCGCTGATTTTCATCGAGCGGGGTTTGCAAAACGTTCAGTCCTTCGACGATCAAAATATCCGGCTCCCGCACGATCTGCCATTCGTCCGGCACGATGTCATAGACCAGATGGGAGTAAACAGGAGCAGCCACTTCGGAAACTCCCGATTTGACGTCAGACAAAAAAGAAACGAGACGACGGGTGTTGTAGCTTTCGGGAAATCCCTTGCGCTTCATCAATCCGCGCTCTTCCAAAATGCGGTTCGGATAGAGAAAACCGTCGGTCGTCACCAAATCCACCTTGGGGTGATTGGGCCAACGGGATAAAAGCGTTTGCAAAATTCGGGCTGTTGTACTCTTGCCTACTGCAACACTGCCGGCGATGCCGATGATAAACGGCACTTTCTTTTCCAGATTCCCCAGAAATGTATGTGTGGCCTGATACAGCTCCTGTGTGGCTCCTACATGCAGATTTAGCAGCCGGGAAAGCGGTAGATAGATGTCTGCCACTTCCGTCAGGGACAGTTTTTCATTCAACCCCTGCAAACAGGCCAGTTCTTCATCGGAAATGGTCAGCGGCGTGGATGCCCGCAGTCCTCTCCACTGCTCGCGACTGAACGTAACATAAGGCGATGCCATCGGAGTTGTACATCCTTTCTTCGTTCGGTATGCTGTCTTGCCGTTTATTCCTCGTTTATTCCTTCCATAGTGTAACACCTGTGTCTTCTCTTGGGAACAATCCGTTTGCACTTTGGCTTGCCGGTTCGGATTGGCGGAACTATGTTGCTTGGGAGAAAATGGCGGTTGGACAGGCTTTTGTGGAAGAGATGAAAACGGGAGAAAATACTCAGGTTCGGTGGGACACTGCTTGGAGGCAGCACTGTCCGGCACCAGGCCAAAAGCGGAACCGCGTCCAAAAGCGGATGAGTCAGGAGGCAAATCAGGTTGGACGCTGAAGGAGTGTTCCGTATTTGGCCTGGTGCCTGGGATGTGTCCCAAAGACCTTTGCATTTTCTCCCGTTTTCATCTCTACAGCAGCTGGTTTCATTCGCTTATTTCGCTTTTTTCTTGAGGGTCAATGGTTCCCAGTAAAGATTGCCGAATTGCGTGAAAGCATGATTGGCAAGACTTGCTGAGAAAGGGAAAAACCCGCCGCCGTTTGTAGGCTGACGGGCTGCTAGGTCAATCGTATTGTTGGCGTTATACGGTTCGTGTTTTGAATACCTGCATTTGTTTCCTATTTGCCGAGAAACGCCTGGAGCATCCATACATGCTTTTGCAGGTTGGAACTTATTTCCAGAAGCATATCCGAGGTGGCTTCGTCATTTTCCTTTTCTGCCACAGACATGCCTTCCTCCAGCTCGCGGATGACTGTTTGGAAGTCGGCGACTACAGCTTGCACCATTTGCTCGGCGGACTCGCCCCCTTTGCCCTCCTCGAGGCTGGCCGCCTCCAGACAGGCTTTCATCGTCGAGACGGGCTTTCCGCCGATTGCCAGGAGGCGCTCCGCCAGCTCGTCCACATAGCCGGCTGCTTCGTTGTACAGCTCTTCAAATTTGGCGTGGAGCGTAAAGAAGTGCGGCCCGTTCACGAACCAGTGATAATGGTGCAGCTTTATGTACAGAACGGACCAGTTGGCGATCTGCTTGTTTAAAATGCCGTGCAGGGTGTTGCTCATTTGTCATTCATCCTTTCGGGGTAGTGGATAGTGTCTACACTTCAGGAAAACATCTACAGACAACTAGTAGTCTTTCGCCCCGAGCAAATGATTATACCTTCCAGAATGGGTGATCAAGTGTCATCTCGTCACAGCCTCTTCGATCACCAGTTTGCACGCATCCGCATCCAATCGCGCCTGCACGCCGAATGGCAAAGCGATATTGCAAGCGCCGTGCCCGGCCTGTAAATTCCAGATCGTCGGCTTCCGATAAGGCACGACGATATTTTTGAAGACATCGAGAACGGAAAAGCCATCCCGTTTTTTCGGAACGCAGTTTTCCCACGTACCGATAATGATTCCGGCGCAATCCTCGAAGGTTCCGGCAAGCGCCAATTGCATCAGCATTCTGTCGATACGGTACGGCTCTTCGTCCACGTCCTCCAGAAACAGCAGCTTGCCCCTCGTGTCCAATTGATAAGGCGTACCGGCCAAAGCTGCGACCAGCGAAAGATTGCCGCCCACGATCGGACCGCAAGCCGCGCCGCCGACCAGACAACTGATCTCCTCTCCCTCGGGATTGATGATCTCGCCTAGCGGATCGGGACAGGTCATCGCCCGGAGCAAATAATCGCGCGACCACGGGTCCAGCTCGCTGGCAATTCCCGCAGAGGCCATCGGGCCGTGCAGGGTGGCAAGACCCGCTTCCTGCATAAACACGGTGTGCAGGGCCGTGATGTCGCTGTAGCCGATAAACAGCTTGGGGTTGGCAGCGATACAATCGTAGTCAAGCAGGGGCAAAAGCTGCGGCGTACCGTATCCGCCCCGCAGGCACATGATCGCATCTACCTCCGGATCGGCGAACATGCAGTTGATCTCCTCTGCGCGAAGCTGTGGGTGCCCTGCGAGATAGCCTCCGTATGTTTGACGGCAGCTCTCGCCCACTTTCACCTGAAACCCCAACGCCTCCAGATCGGACTGCGCCTTGGCCAAAACCTCCGGGGTGGCAGGACTGGACGGTGCCGTGAGCCCGATCGTATCTCCGACCTGCAGTGCTTTTCCTTTTCTCATCCCGTTTTCTCCTCTCAGTATGGACTCGCGCCGGGAGGATAGAGCCAGCTTCAGCAGACGACATCCGCTTCGCGCTTCCAATGCGAAGCTTTGCTACTGCTGCTTTTGGCCATACCACAATTTCTCGTGCGCGAGTCTTGCATTCTATTCTTTATAGGCCCATTTGAAATCGATTTTGCTCAGCGAATCGACGCGAACCCCTTTTACCTTTTCGCTCTGAACCCAGGCATTGACGTCGCTGAAAATGCCGGTCAGCGGCATCTCCTCCATCAGGAGCGCCTCGGCCTCCAGCAGGATTTGCCTTCGTTTTTGCTCGGCTGTCTCCCGATACGACTTTTTGATCAGCTCGGTGTAGACCGGATTGTGCCAGCGGGTAATGTTGCTGGAGCTGTACTTCTCGATAAATTTTTGCAGGAAATTGACCGGATCATTGTAGTCAGCCGTCCAACTGGAGCGGGCAATCTCAAAATTGCCCTGCTCCTGGTCGTCGAGGTATACCTTCGTTTCCTTGTTCACCAGCTTCACATCCACGCCCAGCTGCTTTTTCCAGACAGCTTGCAGGGCTTCGGCAATCGCCCTGTTGCGATCATTGGTATTGTACAGGTAGCTGATCCTTGGCAGCCTGGAGATGCCCAGCTCCTTCATCCCTTCGGCCAACAGTCTTCGCGCCTCCTCCGGCTGGTTGTCTGCGAAAAAACCATCCGGCTTTAGCGAAGCGGTGATCGGCGTGATGCCCATCAAGGGCGTCTGGCCTGCCTGCCCGATGTTGTCAGCGATTTCCTTTCGGTTGATGGCATAGGCAAACGCTTTGCGTATCTTCGCATTGGTAAAGGGCGGCCGTTCGGCGTTGAAGCGGATATAGTACGACGTCGCTTTCGGTTTGGCGACGAGCTTCCCCTCCCGACGCAGCGGCTCCACGGCATCCACAGGCAAGCTGCTGATCGGCCCGCCTGCCCAGTCCAAATCGCCGTTCTCAAACATGGCAAGCTCCGTATTGGCATCGGAAATCATCGAGAATTCGATTCGCTCCAGCTTGACGACGTCACGCTCCCAATAGGTGTCATTCTTGACGAGGACCAGCTTGTTCTTGTGCTCCCACGTATCAAGCTTGAACGGGCCGTTCCCGACCAGTGTTTTCGGGTCCTTGGCCCAGTCCGGGTTTGATTCTGCCACGTTTTTATTGATCGGCATCAAAAAGGAGACCAGTGTCGGAAAGAAGGGCATCGGGTGCTCCAGCACAACCTGCAAGGTTTTGTCATCCAGCGCCTTCACGCCCACATCGTCTCGCGCAGCCTTCCCTGCCGCAAACGCCTGGGCGTTTTTCAAGCTGTAAAACTGATACGCTGCCTGCGAGCCTGTCTTCGGGTCCAGGGCGTGCTTCCAGGCAAACTCAAAGTCATGGGCTGTAACCGGATCGCCGTTGCTCCACGTCGCATCCCGCAAGGCAAACGTATACGTCGTTTTATCATCCGAGACCTTCATGTCCGACGCGATGGAATTGATCGGGTTTCCCGCTTCATCCAGCCTTGTCAGGCCGTCAAAGATGGCGCGGATGACAGCACCGGAGACAGTGTCCTCGGCAAACGTCGGGTCGAGCGTAGCCGGCTCCTCCATGTTCATCCTGAGTACCTGCAAATCACCGGTGGCGAAAACAATTTCACTATCAGAAGAAATTGTTTCATTCACAGCAGAAGCCGATTCGCCGGTGGGCACCGATGGCTGAGCTGAGCCTGCCGCCCCCGGCGCCTGACTCCCGGCCGGTGCAGAGCTGCTGCTGCCCATGCAACCGGCCAAACATACTGCCAGCACAAGCAAGGAACTGAGTCGAAACGAAGCTCGCCGTCTCAAGATCACATACCTCCTGCTTTTTCGTGTTGAAATATTGCAAAAACTGTACCAGGATCATCGGCGCTTCCAACGACTCCCCTATTATTCACAATCGAATAGACTTTGGCACAATAAAGCAAAAAAGAAAAGCAGACAGGTATGCATATTTGCATGGATCGATTCAGGGAAGAATCGCGTGCTTCCGCAGTTTTCTGCTCGCGCTCGGCTGACTGATCCCCAGTGCTTTCGCCACCTTGGTGGTCGTCTTGTGGACGTCGTATGCACGCTGCAGCAACTGCTTTTCCACTTCTTCGATCGCCTCCTGCATCGAAAGCATCCGCTCGACCTTGATGCCTTTTCCCGCTCCTTTGGCTGCCTCACAAATATATTGCGGAATTTGATCCGGCATGATCAGCACATCGTGAGAAGTAACGACCAGCCGCTCCATCACGTTCTCAAGCTCGCGGACATTCCCCGGCCAGTCATACTCCTCCAGGATCTGATGGCACTGATCGCTGAGCTTGCGGTGAAGACCGTACTTGCCGGCGAACAGGTTGAGAAAGTAGTGAACCAATACGGGAATTTCCTCTCTTCTCTCCCGCAGCGGCGGTATTTCCAGCGGAACGACGTGAATGCGGTAATACAGATCCTCGCGAAATTTCCCTTCATCCACCATTTGCTTCAGGTTTTTATTCGTCGCTGTGATCAGCTTGATGTCAACCTTTTTCGGGCTGGTGCCGCCTATCGGGGTGATCGTTTTTTCCTGCAGGACATTCAACAGCTTCACCTGAAGATTGAACGGCAGCTCCCCGATCTCGTCCAAAAAGAGCGTGCCCCCGTCTGCTTTCTCAATCAACCCTGCCTTGCCGTCCTTGTCAGCCCCTGTAAAAGCCCCCTTCTCGTAGCCGAACAGCTCTGATTCCAGCAGGCTCTCGGGTATCGCGCCGCAGTTGATGTGAACAAAAGGCCTGTCTTTTCTCGGACTGCGCTCATGTATATACTTTGCCAAAACGCCTTTTCCCACTCCGGATTCGCCGAGCAGGATGACCGAGGAGTCTACCTGTGACAGCTTGTCCGCCATAGAGGCCACCTGCCGCATGCTCGGACTTCTGTACACCAGGCCGTTTTCGCCGCCGGCCAGCCTGTTCTGTTTGGCGATTTCCATATGGTACAGGGTGCCCAGATATTTGTTTTCCTCCAATTCCTGCTGCAGCTTTTCCTGATCGGTAATGTCTGTGGAGGTATTCACGACGCCAAGCAGGCACCCCTGACGGTCGAAGATGGGCGTCCCGACCACATACAGCTTGCGTTTTTGCTGTGTAGTCTGAATCGTATGAACCTTTTTTCGCTCCCGAATCACTCTCATCGTGATCATCGGAGTAAAATACCCCTGCCGGTAAAAGTCTTCGATTGGCTTGCCGATCATCTCGGCTGGATCGATCCCGAAAAACTCCCCGTAGCGTTCGGAGCAGTACAAGGTTTTTCCTTCCGCGTCCGTAATATGGACGATGTCGAACAGCGAGCCCAGCACATCTTTGTAATCGATCATTGGTGTTTGACACTCTCCTTCGTTTCGCTCAGGCCTTCTGCCCGGCCTCTGCCAAAACGTAGCGGTTCGTCGGCCGGCCTACTCCGCCGTAAGACACATCTCTTTTGACGCGTCCGGACTTCTCCAGGAATTCCAGATAGCGCCTCGCCGTCACCCGGGCAATGCCTACCCGCTCGGCCACCTCTTCGGCAGACAGCGGCGTCTTGTTGGCCCTAAGCTGACGGGCGATTCTCTCCAATGTATCCATGTGCAACCCTTTGGGCAGGTCTTTTTCCCTAAAGGCTTCGCCAGAAGAAACGCCTTCCACACCAGACACGGCGTCTGTACTCCGTCCCTCGATACTTGTCCGGAACAGCAGCTGATCGACTTCCTCCTGCGAGACCGTACCGTCCGCCTCCAACTGCTTGCGATACAAGCGGTAGCTTTCCAATGCCTGCTTGATCCGCTCAAACGTAAAAGGCTTGATTATGTAATCCACAACGCCGCTCCTGAGCATCGTCTGAATGGTCGGCTTGTCCTTGGCCGCTGTAATGACAATCACATCCACCGCCTGATTGGACGCCCGCAGCTCCTGAAGAGTCCGTACGCCGTCCTGGACGGGCATGAATACATCCATAATGACGAGGTCTGGATTCAGTTCCTGGACCAGTTGCACCCCTTCGCCCCCGTTGGAGGCAACCCCCTCGACCTTGAACGGTGAAACGCGCTCGATAAATTGCCGGTTTACCTCCTGCACCATCGGGTCGTCCTCGATGACTACTACGCGAATGGCCGTTTGATTCTCCATTCTATGCTACACCTCCTTCATCGGGAACGTGATCAAAAAGCTCGTCCCTTCACCGGGCTGGGATTGGCAGCTCAGCTCGCCCCGTCCTTTTTTTACGATTTGATCGACCAGGTACAGCCCCAATCCGCGATGTTCCGTTTGCTTGCTGGAAAAGCCCCGCTCCAGCATGTGCTGCTGCACGTCATGGTCCATCCCGATTCCGTTGTCATCGACCAGCAGCGAGCACGATTCCTCGTCTTGCGCAATGCTGATGAACACCTCTTTGTGTTCCCTGTCGGACTGCTCCAGGGCATCAAAGGCGTTTTCGATCAGATTTCCCAGAATCAAGACGAAATTATGATGATCCAAATAGGGCGGAAAGCTCTCCAGGTGGCTCCGCCTGTCGATGACGACGCGTATCCCCAGCTCCTTGCCCCTGCTTACTTTTCCCATCAAAAGACCTGCTACGTTGTCGTCCGCAATGCGCGCGCTTAAAAAGGAGGTCAGCTCCTCCTGCTGGACATTCATGTCAAACAGGTACTCCAGCGCTTTCTCCTGCTGGCCCAGCTGCAGCAGTCCCGCGATCGTATGCAGCCTGTTCATATGCTCGTGATTTTGAACACGGAGGGCCTCGACAAATTCCCTGACCCCGGTCAGCTCCTCCGCCATCCGGGCGACTTCCGTTCTATCCTGAAAGATCGCCATCGCTCCGACTACCTTTTCGTCCACTTTGATCATAAACCGGTTGGACCACAAGAGAGCGTTGCCGACGTGAAGCTCGTGATCAAAAAAGTTCTGCCTTTTCTCCAGTACCTCCGGCAGGGCTGTATCGCGGATCACTTTGCGAATCGGCTTTCCCAGCACATCTCCCTCGATATGAAAAATTTGCTTGGCTTTGTCATTGCAGATCGTGATGCGCTCCTGAATGTCGATGGCAACCACGCCTTCGCGCATGGCGTGAAACGCGGCGGTCCGCTCGACGAGGATGCGGGAGATTTCCTCGGGCTCCAGATTGAGCATCTGTTTTTTGATGTGGCGGGCGAGCAGATACGATCCCCAAATCCCGAAAAACAACGAGAGGAGAAATGTGATGACGATGTTCTCCCGCTGTTGGTAAATGATCTCCCAAATGCCGGGCAATACATGTCCGACGATCACGACGCCGACCTGCTGATGCTGCGAATCCATCAGCGGGACATATGCCCGCAAGGCCGTTCCCATTTCTCCCCCGACCTTCTGCAGGTAGCTGTGCTCGGCAAAGGCAGCTTCCGCATGCTTGTCCTGAAAAACCGTGCCGATCCTCGATTCCAGAGGGTCAGAGAAGCGGATGCGGTCCATGTTCAATACGACGATATAGGTGACGTCATTGACGATCCGGATACGGCGGACGGCGGGATTAATGGTCTTCCAGCCGTCCGGCTCCTGTATGCTTTTCTGGATGGACTGGATTTGGGCCACGGTCCGGGCCGTCGTCATCAAGCGCTGTCCCAGCTCACTTTCCGTCATGCGGATAATGCTTCCAAGAAGAATAATGCCGCCGATCAGCAGAGAGAACAAAACGATTCCGACCGATAGAAGAGTGATTTTTCCCTTAATTTTTAATTGTTTAAACAGTGAGGTTCTTCCTTTCCCATGGGGTTACCTGTTACCATTATATCGTATCCGCCGCATACGTCCTCGAGAAAAGAGAGGTTGAAATCGAAAAAGCATTGGCAACCAAAAAAGTAAGCAGGTGTCATTCATGAAATCATTTCTCAGCATTACGTTGGTCGTCGTTCTCGGATTTTTGAGCGCGATCCTGATCGGGTTTCGCACCGACCTGCCTTTTTCTCCACTGGCCTATGACGAGGAGCAGGAGGGCTTGCAGGATCGGCTGATTATCAAATTCAGTCACGTTGTCGCGGAAAACACGCCAAAGGGGCTCGCTGTCGAGCGCTTTTCGCAGCTCGTCAAAGAAAAATCCAACGGGCGTATCGAGGTGCAGGTCTTTCCAAACGGCATCCTGTACTCCGACATTACGGAATACGATGCCCTGCGAAACGGCGACATCCAGATGATCGCCCCCGCCTTTTCCAACCTTGCCGACAAAATTCCCGAGTGGTCTGTTCTCGATCTGCCATTTGCCTTTCGGGACGAGACGGATGTGGAGGAGGCCTTCAACGGGGAAATCGGAAGACTGCTGTTTGAAAGCCTGGAGCCTTTCGACATGAAAGGAATGGCCTTCTGGAACAACGGCTTCAAGCAGATGACGAGCAATCGGCCGATCCGCAGGCCGGAGGATTTCAAAGGACAGCGTTTCCGGATCATCCAGAGCAAGGTGCTGGAAGCCCAGTTTCAGGCGCTTGGGGCGAAAGGGTACGGGGCCCCGTTTACAGACGTGTATCAAAAGCTCGCCAGCGGCCAGGTGGACGGCCAGGAAAACACGATCTCCAATATTTATACGAGGAGACTGTATCAGGTCCAGCGGTACATGACGCTGAGCAATCACGGCTATCTCGGCTATGCCGTCATCATGAACAAGCAGTTTTGGGAAGATCTCCCGCCGGAAACGCAAACCATCATCCAGGAGGCCTTGAAGGAAACGACCGCGTACAGCAACCAGCAAGCTCTCGCCATCAACGAGCAGCAGTGGAACCAGCTCCAGAAAATGCCGCTGGAGATCCACAAGCTGACAGCGGAAGAAACGGAGGTATGGCAAGCGGCGATGAAGTCGGTCTACGATGCTTTCGCTCCGGTCATCGGCCCCGCCATTATGAAAGAGCTGGAAGAGCTGCATGCGAAACCAAAAAGACGCCGCATCGCCAGAAAAGAGGGCAAGCGCTTTCCTGAAGTAATTCCCAATTTATGGAATCAAGAATCGAAAGCGCTGTCATTATCGCAGTCTGAACTGCTCCTTGCGAGCAGCAAAACGGTTGGTTCCCGCATCTTATTGCGGAACTGCGGGTAGTCTTCTCAT
>k87-619430_pt1 | contig 17096 bp, 7 predicted proteins | sample MGYA00084031_6733416 | MGnify analysis MGYA00084031
ACTCGAGTCATTTCGGCGGCCGATTCGCCAGGCCGTTCCGATGGGCTCTCCCAAAGGCCATCGACTTCTCACCTCCGGTCCCGCCGAACGGCCGCCGCCTCGGCCCGCGCCGATGGTCCGGCCGGCCCGCATCGGGTGACGCGCCCGCGGTCCTCCTACGATCACGGCGGCCGGGCAGGGCCGTCCTCACGCCCGCCGGGGAGCGGGCGCGGGACGAGAGCGCATGAGCGAGGACGGATGCGGTGCGGGAACTGGTCCTGGGGTTGACGATCGGGCTGGGCTCCGGGGTGAGCCCGGGGCCGCTGCTGGCGCTGGTGATCTCGACGACGATGCGCGGCGGCCGGGCCGCCGGGATGCGGGCGGCGGCCTCGCCGCTGGTCACCGACCTTCCGGTGATCGCGCTGGCGTTGACGGTGCTCAGTCTGGTGCCCGGATGGGCGCTGTCCGCGGCGGGCGTGGCCGGCGGGCTGTTCGTGCTCACACTTGGGGTCTCGACGCTGCGGGAGGCGCGGAGCGCCGACCTTCCCCGCCCGCAGGGAGAAGACGACCCGCCGCCGTCCGCGGCCCTGTGGCAGGGGGTGGTCGTCAACCTGCTCAGCCCGCATCCGTGGCTGTTCTGGATGAGCATCGGCGGGCCGATCCTGACCACCGCCTGGCAGCGCGCACCGGTGAGCGGGGCGGCCTTCCTGATCGGCTTCTACCTGACGCTGGTGGGCGGCAAGGCCGCGCTCGCGCTGCTGCTGGGCTCGGTGAGGCAGCGGCTGAACCTCACCTGGTACCGGCGGCTGCTGGGGCTCTCGGGGGTGCTGCTGGTGGGCGCCGCCGCAGCCCTGCTGGCCGAGTTCCTCCCCTGGCCGACGCGGTGAGGCCGAGGCGGGAGCGGGGAGCACCCGTTCCCGTTCTCCTCGGTGGCGGTGCGGCCGGCGCGTGGGAGCCGAGCAGCGCCCTCACACCGGGTCCGGGGAGGCGGGCGCGTCGCCCGATGCTCGGAGCAGCACCTCGGCGATGCCCGCCAAGGCCCACGCCCTCAGGCAGGGGTGCTCGGTGATGCCGCGGGCGATCCGTTCGGCCTCGGCCAGGTGGCGGTGGCGGGCGGCCTCGACGGCGACCGTCCGCAAGTTCCACGCCCGGTGGTAGGGGTCTTCCGTGGTCCGGGCCAGGCGCTCGGCGCCGGGGGGATCGTAGGCGGCCGCCTTCCCGGCCGCCTCCTCCCTCGTGGCGTCCCGCGCCTCTTGAGTGCCGATGTCGCCGATGATGCGTGCGGCCTCCGCCGGGTCGCACGCGGCCACCAGCGGTGCGATCAGTTGCAGTTCCACCGACCCCGTCCCCCGGCGGGAGGCGCCGCGGGCGGCGCGTTCGGCCTCGGCGAGCAGGCGGGCCGCCCGGCGCCGGTCGTGTTCCAGCACCGCCTCGGCGATGGCGCGGAGCGCCGAGGACCGGTCGCGACCGTCGCGCAGCATGCGGGCCCGCCGTTCGGCCTCCGCCGGGTCATGCCGGGCCAGGACGAAGGCGACCCGCCACAGCCTTCGCTGTGGATCGTCGCCCGGAAAGCTCCCGGCGACGCGCTCGGCCTCGGCCGCATCGCGCTCGGTCACGACGTCCAGCACGGACCACAGCGCGTGGATCTGGTCCTTGCGGTCGGGGATGGTGCGGGCGAGGCGTTCGGCTCCGGCCGGATCCCGAGGAGCGGCCGACTCGACGACGCGCGCCAGCCTCCATGACCGCTCCTCCTCATCGTCGATGGAGCTCAAAAGACGTGCGGCCTCGGACACGTCGTGCACGGCGGCCACCACCTCGGCGGCCCGCTGCACCACCATCCTCCGGGTCCTCTCATCGGCCCATCCGGCGAGGTCGCCCACGATGCGTTCGGCCGCCCTCGGGTCCTTCTCCGCCATCGCCTCGGCGACGTCCCGCAACGCCAGGCGCCGGCCGCTGGTACGGGTGATGCTCTTGGCGAGCCTGCCGGCGTCGCTCGGGGCATGCCGCGCCAGCGCTCTGGCGACCTCATACAGCGCGTCCGCCCGTTCCTTGTCATCGCGCAGAGAGCGGGCGATGCGCCGGGCCTCCTCCAGCAGACGCAGCGCCCGCGCGGACTCCTGCAGGCCGAGCCTGCAGGCGACCCGCGCCAAGGCCTGCACCCGCTCCTCCCCCGCGGGCATCGTCCGGGCGATGCGTTCGGCCCCGTCCAGGTCATGTCCGACCGCGCCCTCGACGACCCTCAGCAGCGCCCGCGTCCGGCTCTCCTCTTCGGGGAGGCTCCGGGCGAGGCGTTCGGCCTCGGCGACGTCGTCAAGCGCCCTGACCTCGATGATCTCCTTCAACGCATCCGCCCGCTCCTTCGCGTCGGCGATCCCCCACGCGATCTCCTCGGCCTCCTGCAGCAGGCTCAGCCCTTTCGCCCGCAAGCGCCCTCCTCGTCGACACCCTCCGACCCCCTCTGCATGATCGGATCCCATCTGCTGGAGACACGCGACGCCCGCCTCGATCACCTTCAAGCAACAGGTGCGGAAAGCATGGGGCGGTTCAGGAGGCCTGCTCGTGCTCGCGCCGCCGCACGCCGAAGGGAGCGAATGCTCGTCCAGGCGAAGCCCGCCGTATCTCCGGTGCCTCCCGGCAGCCCCTGCGGCGGCCGGGCCGCTGCCCGCTCCGTGCCGGCCGTCCCGCCGCGCCCTACGCCCCGGCAAGCCCGCGACCACGTCCGCCCCCAGGGGCCGATGGCCGGCTTCGGCCGAGATCGGTCGCCCAAGGGAGGCGACGGACGGTCGTTCGTTCAGCGGCGAAGGCGCCAGAACGGCGCGGGAGAGGGAGCAGGCGCGCACCGGGCCGGTCGAGCAAGAGCGGGTCGGGTGGTCCACGCCGGGAGTCAGGCAGCGGACGCGTCCCTCGACGCCTAAAGCAGCGCCCTGGCGACCCACACCAGGGCCCGTACCTTCCACTCGGGGTGTTCGGTGATGCCGCGGGCGATCCGTTCGGCCTGGTCGACATGACGGTGGCGGGCGGCCTCGAAGGCCACCTCTTGCAAGGTCTGCGACCGAAGGCGGGGATCTTCAACTGTCCGGGCCAGACGTTCGGCCTCGGGCGGGTCGTAGACGGCCGTCTTCTCGGCCAACGCCCGGAGCGCGTGATCCCGGCCCTCTCGATCCTCGATGCCGCCGACGATGCGTTCGGCCTCCGCCGGATCGCATGCGGCCACTATGAGAGCGATCTCCTGCAGTTGTTCCATTCGTCGGTAGGGGCGAGAGAGGCCGTGGGCGAGGCGTTCGGCCTCGGCGAGCAGACGGACCGCCCACGGCCGATCCCGGTCGAGCAGCGCCTCCGCGATGTGGTGGAACGCCGACACCTGGATGCTGCCCGTGAGCAGCGTGCGGGCCTGCCGTTCGGCCTCCGCCGGATCGTGCCGGGCCTGGAGGAGAACGGCCCGCCACACCCGTCGTTTCGGATCGTCGCCCGGGATGCTCCCGGCGATGCGTTCGGCCTCGGCGATGTCATGCTCGGCCCAGACGTCCATCACGGAGCGCAGCGCTCCGATCTGGTGACTCTGGCAGGGAATGGTGCGGGCGATGCGTTCGGCCTCGACCGGGTCATGGCGAGCGACCCGGTAGACGACGCGCTCCAGCGCCCAGGATCGTTTGCTCCGGCCCTCGATGGCGTTCGCCAGGCGTTCGGCCTGGGCCGCATCATGTTCGGCCACCACCTCGGCGACGCGTTGCAGCACCTCCCGCCGGGTCTCTTCGTCGGTTCCCCCGGTGAGGTCGCGCGCAATGCGTTCCGCCGCCCCCGGGTCCTTCTCCGCCATCGCCTCGGCGACGTCCCGCAACGCCAGGCGCCGGTCGACGGGATCGGTGATGCTCCTGGCGATCTCGACGGCGTCGCCTGGGGTATGCCGCGCCAGCGCCTTGGCGACCTCATACAGCGCGTCCGCCCGTTCCTCGTCGTCGCGCAGAGCGTCGGCGATGCGCCGGGCCTCCTCCAGCAGACGCAGCGCCCGCGCGGACTCCTGCGGACCGAGCCTGCAGGCGACCCGTCCCAGGGCCCGCACCTGGTCTCTTCCTGCGGGCATGGCCCGGGCGATGCGTTCGGCCCCGTCCAGATCATGTCCGACCGCGCCCTCGACGACCCTCAGCAGCGCCCGCGTCCGGTCCTTCTCGGGAGCGCTCCAGGCGACGCGTTCGGCCTCGGCGACGTCATAAAGCGCCATGGCCTCGACGACGTCCTCCAGCGCCTCTGATCGCTCCCATGCATCTGTGATCCCTCGCGCGATCTCCTCGGCCTCCCTCAGCAGGCTCAAACCCCTCGCCCGCACACGCCCTCCTCATCGCTTGAACGCCTCCCGCCCGGACTGCTCCCGGATGACGCGCACGGTCGCTTTCCGGACCGATCCGCAAGGTTCCGCCGGCCGACCCCCGCCGCGGGGGTCATGCGCCGGCATCGGGTCGGCGGCGACCATCGCCCCGATCCACCCCCGCCTCCCCCGCTCAAGGACATGGCCGAGGTCATCGAAATGCGGCTGGAGTGGGCCCGAGCGCGTTTCGCCGACCCCCGCTATGCGAGTGATATCGCCTCCCCCGAATCCATCAAGGACGCCGAACGAGTCCTCGACGTGCTGCTGCGCTCCACCACCATCCGGCATGTGCTGCACGCCGACCTTCAGGCGAAGAACATCCTGCACGGGCCGGACGGCTGGTTCGCCATCGATCCGCTCGGCGCGGTCGACGACCTGAACGCTGAGGCCGCCGCCCTCTGGGTCGCCGTCCAGGATGGGCCCACCAGCATCCAGCGCCGGCTGGAGGAGCTGCACGGTCATGAGGCTCTGGACCCCGACCGGCTCACAGCCTGGACCTTTGTGCTGTCCGTCGCCGAATACCGCCCTTATCTGCCGGCCTCAGCGCGCCGCATCGAACATTTCCTCGCCCGGACCGATCCCGACGAGCTGATCAGCCGTATCCCGGTCTGAGCCGCAAACGGTACATCTTCCGGCGCGCCACCGCAGTGATCGCAGGTACACCGTCGAGGTGGAACCTCATGGTCTGCGGAGTTTTCCTGTCGCATACGCCACGGCCTGTGCCTTGCAAGAAGTTTCTTTGGGCAGCCGGAATAGCACCACTCCCCATCGCCATGGCCGGTCAGGCGGGGCCGGAACGACGAAGGCGGCGAGGACGGTGCGAGAACAGAGGGCGCCGGTCCACGACCAGGAAGTGGCGAGGGCGGCCATGGCGAACAGACCACAGTCGGACTCGGCCAGAGCGGCCAGGTCGTCGAAGCCGGCGAGGAGACGCACACGCGACTTGTAAGGTCCCGGATCGGTGACCGAGACGGTCACCCCGATGGGATCACGCCAGACCTTGACAGTAAGGCGGCCCCGGCTTCGGCGCCATTCCAGACCGGCGCCCGGAGAACCGTCATGTCGAGCTCGCCGCATAGCCAGCGGGCTTCTCGGTCCGGCCGCGGGTCCGCGCAGCGGGAGCAAGTCCGCGTCCCGATACGGAGCCGCACGGCGCCGGTCGCCGGGTGCGCGGCCTGCTCGCAGCGGAAGTGCACCGCCCTGCCGGTGAGCGAGTGGAACGGGTGTGGAAAGGCCCGCTCTCACCGGTGGGCACCAGGCACCGCACGGCGGGCTTCATTCCACGCGCGGTCTCCGGCGCCCAGGACGGAGAGCCCGGCGGCCCTGCCGAGTCTGCACAGGTCACCGCACCGTTCCCGACCGCGAGGGCCCCTCCCCGCTCAGGGAAACGGCATGGTGGAAAAGGCCCGGCGCATACGGCGGGCGATGCCGGTGTCGCGCCCATCGGCCGTTCACCGACTTCGGTGAATTGATCACACTCGTCGGAATTCTCCGTCGCTAAGCCGTTCGGCGTGGTTGTCTACCGGCCATGGGTTGGGACAGGGACAGTCTCGTGGCCGGCCGGTATCGACTGCTGGAGGTGCTGGGCGAGGGCGGAATGGGCGCCGTCTGGCGGGCCCATGACGAGCGGATGCGCCGGGACGTCGTGCTCAAGCAGCTCAAACCCCAGATGGGCCGGAATTCCCGGCTGCACGACCGGCTGGTGGAACGCATGGAGCGGGAGGCCCGGGCCGCCGGCGCGCTCAAGCACCCGAACATCATCACCGTCTACGACCAGTTCGATGACGAGGACGGACTGCCGTGGATCGTGATGGAACTGGTCAACGGTCCGTCCCTCGCCGACCTCATCAAGAACGGCACCCCGCTGGAGGAAACGCAGGTCGCCCGGATCGGCGCCCAGATGGCCGCCGCGCTGGCGGTCGCCCACCAGGCGGGCATCGTGCACCGCGACATCAAACCCGCCAACATCCTGCTGGAAGGCGACCGGGTCGTGGTCACCGACTTCGGCATCGCCTCCGTCTCCGGAGAGGTCACCCTCACCCCGAGCGGCGCGGTCATCGGCACCCCCGCCTACATGGCCCCCGAGCAGGTCAACGACCGCGAGGCCACCCCGCCTCCGACCTGTGGTCCCTGGGGGCCACCCTCTACGCCGCCGTCGAGGGGCACCCTCCCTTCAGCGGCTCGACCCCCGCGGCCCTGCTTCTGGCCGTCTCCCGCGGCAAGCCCGCCCCCGCCCAGCGCGCCCGGCTCCTCAAGCCCGTGCTGCGCGACCTCATGCAGGTCGCCCCGGAGCGGCGCCCCACCGCGGCCGACACGGCCGCCGCCCTGTCCGCCCTGGCCGGCCCGGCCACCATGTCGCTTCCTCCCGCCACCGAGCCCGCCCTGTCCCGCGGCGCCTTCGGCCCGGCCGCCAGGCCGCGACGCCCGTCCCGCCGCGCCGTCCTCACCGCCTTCGGGGTCGTCGGCCTCGCCGCGGCCGTGCCGGTCACCTGGCATGTCCTCACCCGCGAGGACGCTCCCCTTCCCGGCCACGCCGAGAGCGTCGGAGCGCTCGCCTTCAGCCCCGACGGGAGGATCCTCGCCACCGGCGGCAACGACGAGACCGTCCGGCTGTGGGACGTCGACGGGGGCGACGCGATCGGGGATCCCCTCCGCGGCCACGACGGCGCCATCACCTCGATCGCCTTCAGCCCCGACGGGCAGACCCTCGTCACCTGCGGCACCGACTTCACCGTCCGGCTGTGGGACATCGGCAGACGCGCCCCCGTCGGAAACCCGCTCACCGGCCATGACGGCGTCGTCACCTCGGTCGCCTTCAGCCCCGATGGGAAAGTCCTCGTCACCGCCAGCGCCGACTTCACCGTCCGGCTGTGGGACGTCGGCAAGCGCGCCTCGATCGGAAACCCGCTCACCGGCCATCGCAGCGACGTCACCTCGGTCGCCTTCAACCGCGACGGGAGGACCTTCGTCACCGGCGGCACCGATCACACCGTCCGGCTCTGGAACGTCAACGGAGGCGCCCAGGTCTGGGACGACTCCTCCGACCGCGAGCACGACGACGATGTCAACTCGGTCGCCTTCAGTCCCAACGGGCGGATCGTCGCCAGCGGCGGCAACGACGAGACCGTCCGGCTGTGGGACGTCGGCAACGGCGGGCGGATCGGAGACCCCCTCCAGCACGACAGCGACGTCACCTCGGTCGCCTTCAACCGCGACGGGGTCCTCGCCACCGCCTGCAGCAACGGCGCCGTCCGCCTGTGGAGGCGGGACAGTCCGCCTCTGAAGGGCCTCTCACTGGTGTAGGTCTCTGCGGCCGAAGGCCATGGGCCGGGACGACCGTCGTCTCGCCGGGGGGCGGCCCGCCCCAGGGCACGGCCGTTCGCCGACGGTCGGCTCGCCCGTTCCGCGGCCGGGGGGAGGCGCCGGTCAGGCGGTGGCCGGGGCGGTGAAGACGGCGTGGACGGTGCGGGAGGCGGGGGTTCCGGTCCACGACCAGGAGGCGGCGAGGGCGGCGACGGTGAGCAGGCCGCGGCCGGACTCGGCCAGAGCGTCCGGGTCGTCGGAGTCGGCGAGGGGGCGCATGCGCGGCTCGGTGGGGCCGCCCTGGTCGGTGACCGAGACGGTCACCTCGTCGGGGGCGCGACGGATCTCGACGGTGAAGCGGCCGCCGGCCTTACCGGAGCGGGTGTGGCGCAGGGCGTTGGCGGCCAGCTCGTTCAGCACCAGCAGCACATCGTCCAGGGCCGGGAAGCCGGCCAGCAGGCGGGCGACGAAGGCGCGGGCGGCGCGGACCTGGACGTCCTGGCCGGGAAAGGTGCGCCGCCAGCACATGGACGGAACCGGCTCGGCGTGCGCGGGGACGGCGACGGGCAGCGGCATCGGTCTCCTTTCCGGGCGGTGGGTGAACGGTGGGGGGCGATGGCCGGAGCGGTGCGGGCGGCGCATGGCGGACCGGTGGTCCGCGGGGCGCGGGCGTCACGGGGTGGGGTCATCGGACGGCTCCTGTTCGGCGGGCGGCCGGTGGGAGTGGTCGAGAAGCCTGGCCAGGAGGTCGTGGGCCTTGGCGATGCGATCGCAGGCGAAGCCGCGTTCGCGGGCGTGGACCACCTGGGAGGTGGTCCACGGTCCGTAGACGTTGATGACGGCCTGCAGGTAGCGGATGAAGACCGCGAGTTCGGCGGCGTGCTCGAGGGCGTGGGGCGGCTCGAGCCGCCCCACGCCCTCGAGCACGCCGCCGAACTCGCGGTCTTCATCCGCTACCTGCAGGCCGTCATCAACGTCTACGGACCGTGGACCACCTCCCAGGTGGTCCACGCCCGCGAACGCGGCTTCGCCTGCGATCGCATCGCCAAGGCCCACGACCTCCTGGCCAGGCTTCTCGACCACTCCCACCGGCCGCCCGCCGAACAGGAGCCGTCCGATGACCCCACCCCGTGACGCCCGCGCCCCGCGGACCACCGGTCCGCCATGCGCCGCCCGCACCGCTCCGGCCATCGCCCCCCACCGTTCACCCACCGCCCGGAAAGGAGACCGATGCCGCTGCCCGTCGCCGTCCCCGCGCACGCCGAGCCGGTTCCGTCCATGTGCTGGCGGCGCACCTTTCCCGGCCAGGACGTCCAGGTCCGCGCCGCCCGCGCCTTCGTCGCCCGCCTGCTGGCCGGCTTCCCGGCCCTGGACGATGTGCTGCTGGTGCTGAACGAGCTGGCCGCCAACGCCCTGCGCCACACCCGCTCCGGTAAGGCCGGCGGCCGCTTCACCGTCGAGATCCGTCGCGCCCCCGACGAGGTGACCGTCTCGGTCACCGACCAGGGCGGCCCCACCGAGCCGCGCATGCGCCCCCTCGCCGACTCCGACGACCCGGACGCTCTGGCCGAGTCCGGCCGCGGCCTGCTCACCGTCGCCGCCCTCGCCGCCTCCTGGTCGTGGACCGGAACCCCCGCCTCCCGCACCGTCCACGCCGTCTTCACCGCCCCGGCCACCGCCTGACCGGCGCCTCCCCCCGGCCGCGGAACGGGCGAGCCGACCGTCGGCGAACGGCCGTGCCCTGGGGCGGGCCGCCCCCCGGCGAGACGACGGTCGTCCCGGCCCATGGCCTTCGGCCGCAGAGACCTACACCAGTGAGAGGCCCTTCAGAGGCGGACTGTCCCGCCTCCACAGGCGGACGGCGCCGTTGCTGCAGGCGGTGGCGAGGACCCCGTCGCGGTTGAAGGCGACCGAGGTGACGTCGCTGTCGTGCTGGAGGGGGTCTCCGATCCGCCCGCCGTTGCCGACGTCCCACAGCCGGACGGTCTCGTCGTTGCCGCCGCTGGCGACGATCCGCCCGTTGGGACTGAAGGCGACCGAGTTGACATCGTCGTCGTGCTCGCGGTCGGAGGAGTCGTCCCAGACCTGGGCGCCTCCGTTGACGTTCCAGAGCCGGACGGTGTGATCGGTGCCGCCGGTGACGAAGGTCCTCCCGTCGCGGTTGAAGGCGACCGAGGTGACGTCGCTGCGATGGCCGGTGAGCGGGTTTCCGATCGAGGCGCGCTTGCCGACGTCCCACAGCCGGACGGTGAAGTCGGCGCTGGCGGTGACGAGGACTTTCCCATCGGGGCTGAAGGCGACCGAGGTGACGACGCCGTCATGGCCGGTGAGCGGGTTTCCGACGGGGGCGCGTCTGCCGATGTCCCACAGCCGGACGGTGAAGTCGGTGCCGCAGGTGACGAGGGTCTGCCCGTCGGGGCTGAAGGCGATCGAGGTGATGGCGCCGTCGTGGCCGCGGAGGGGATCCCCGATCGCGTCGCCCCCGTCGACGTCCCACAGCCGGACGGTCTCGTCGTTGCCGCCGGTGGCGAGGATCCTCCCGTCGGGGCTGAAGGCGAGCGCTCCGACGCTCTCGGCGTGGCCGGGAAGGGGAGCGTCCTCGCGGGTGAGGACATGCCAGGTGACCGGCACGGCCGCGGCGAGGCCGACGACCCCGAAGGCGGTGAGGACGGCGCGGCGGGACGGGCGTCGCGGCCTGGCGGCCGGGCCGAAGGCGCCGCGGGACAGGGCGGGCTCGGTGGCGGGAGGAAGCGACATGGTGGCCGGGCCGGCCAGGGCGGACAGGGCGGCGGCCGTGTCGGCCGCGGTGGGGCGCCGCTCCGGGGCGACCTGCATGAGGTCGCGCAGCACGGGCTTGAGGAGCCGGGCGCGCTGGGCGGGGGCGGGCTTGCCGCGGGAGACGGCCAGAAGCAGGGCCGCGGGGGTCGAGCCGCTGAAGGGAGGGTGCCCCTCGACGGCGGCGTAGAGGGTGGCCCCCAGGGACCACAGGTCGGAGGCGGGGTGGCCTCGCGGTCGTTGACCTGCTCGGGGGCCATGTAGGCGGGGGTGCCGATGACCGCGCCGCTCGGGGTGAGGGTGACCTCTCCGGAGACGGAGGCGATGCCGAAGTCGGTGACCACGACCCGGTCGCCTTCCAGCAGGATGTTGGCGGGTTTGATGTCGCGGTGCACGATGCCCGCCTGGTGGGCGACCGCCAGCGCGGCGGCCATCTGGGCGCCGATCCGGGCGACCTGCGTTTCCTCCAGCGGGGTGCCGTTCTTGATGAGGTCGGCGAGGGACGGACCGTTGACCAGTTCCATCACGATCCACGGCAGTCCGTCCTCGTCATCGAACTGGTCGTAGACGGTGATGATGTTCGGGTGCTTGAGCGCGCCGGCGGCCCGGGCCTCCCGCTCCATGCGTTCCACCAGCCGGTCGTGCAGCCGGGAATTCCGGCCCATCTGGGGTTTGAGCTGCTTGAGCACGACGTCCCGGCGCATCCGCTCGTCATGGGCCCGCCAGACGGCGCCCATTCCGCCCTCGCCCAGCACCTCCAGCAGTCGATACCGGCCGGCCACGAGACTGTCCCTGTCCCAACCCATGGCCGGTAGACAACCACGCCGAACGGCTTAGCGACGGAGAATTCCGACGAGTGTGATCAATTCACCGAAGTCGGTGAACGGCCGATGGGCGCGACACCGGCATCGCCCGCCGTATGCGCCGGGCCTTTTCCACCATGCCGTTTCCCTGAGCGGGGAGGGGCCCTCGCGGTCGGGAACGGTGCGGTGACCTGTGCAGACTCGGCAGGGCCGCCGGGCTCTCCGTCCTGGGCGCCGGAGACCGCGCGTGGAATGAAGCCCGCCGTGCGGTGCCTGGTGCCCACCGGTGAGAGCGGGCCTTTCCACACCCGTTCCACTCGCTCACCGGCAGGGCGGTGCACTTCCGCTGCGAGCAGGCCGCGCACCCGGCGACCGGCGCCGTGCGGCTCCGTATCGGGACGCGGACTTGCTCCCGCTGCGCGGACCCGCGGCCGGACCGAGAAGCCCGCTGGCTATGCGGCGAGCTCGACATGACGGTTCTCCGGGCGCCGGTCTGGAATGGCGCCGAAGCCGGGGCCGCCTTACTGTCAAGGTCTGGCGTGATCCCATCGGGGTGACCGTCTCGGTCACCGATCCGGGACCTTACAAGTCGCGTGTGCGTCTCCTCGCCGGCTTCGACGACCTGGCCGCTCTGGCCGAGTCCGACTGTGGTCTGTTCGCCATGGCCGCCCTCGCCACTTCCTGGTCGTGGACCGGCGCCCTCTGTTCTCGCACCGTCCTCGCCGCCTTCGTCGTTCCGGCCCCGCCTGACCGGCCATGGCGATGGGGAGTGGTGCTATTCCGGCTGCCCAAAGAAACTTCTTGCAAGGCACAGGCCGTGGCGTATGCGACAGGAAAACTCCGCAGACCATGAGGTTCCACCTCGACGGTGTACCTGCGATCACTGCGGTGGCGCGCCGGAAGATGTACCGTTTGCGGCTCAGACCGGGATACGGCTGATCAGCTCGTCGGGATCGGTCCGGGCGAGGAAATGTTCGATGCGGCGCGCTGAGGCCGGCAGATAAGGGCGGTATTCGGCGACGGACAGCACAAAGGTCCAGGCTGTGAGCCGGTCGGGGTCCAGAGCCTCATGACCGTGCAGCTCCTCCAGCCGGCGCTGGATGCTGGTGGGCCCATCCTGGACGGCGACCCAGAGGGCGGCGGCCTCAGCGTTCAGGTCGTCGACCGCGCCGAGCGGATCGATGGCGAACCAGCCGTCCGGCCCGTGCAGGATGTTCTTCGCCTGAAGGTCGGCGTGCAGCACATGCCGGATGGTGGTGGAGCGCAGCAGCACGTCGAGGACTCGTTCGGCGTCCTTGATGGATTCGGGGGAGGCGATATCACTCGCATAGCGGGGGTCGGCGAAACGCGCTCGGGCCCACTCCAGCCGCATTTCGATGACCTCGGCCATGTCCTTGAGCGGGGGAGGCGGGGGTGGATCGGGGCGATGGTCGCCGCCGACCCGATGCCGGCGCATGACCCCCGCGGCGGGGGTCGGCCGGCGGAACCTTGCGGATCGGTCCGGAAAGCGACCGTGCGCGTCATCCGGGAGCAGTCCGGGCGGGAGGCGTTCAAGCGATGAGGAGGGCGTGTGCGGGCGAGGGGTTTGAGCCTGCTGAGGGAGGCCGAGGAGATCGCGCGAGGGATCACAGATGCATGGGAGCGATCAGAGGCGCTGGAGGACGTCGTCGAGGCCATGGCGCTTTATGACGTCGCCGAGGCCGAACGCGTCGCCTGGAGCGCTCCCGAGAAGGACCGGACGCGGGCGCTGCTGAGGGTCGTCGAGGGCGCGGTCGGACATGATCTGGACGGGGCCGAACGCATCGCCCGGGCCATGCCCGCAGGAAGAGACCAGGTGCGGGCCCTGGGACGGGTCGCCTGCAGGCTCGGTCCGCAGGAGTCCGCGCGGGCGCTGCGTCTGCTGGAGGAGGCCCGGCGCATCGCCGACGCTCTGCGCGACGACGAGGAACGGGCGGACGCGCTGTATGAGGTCGCCAAGGCGCTGGCGCGGCATACCCCAGGCGACGCCGTCGAGATCGCCAGGAGCATCACCGATCCCGTCGACCGGCGCCTGGCGTTGCGGGACGTCGCCGAGGCGATGGCGGAGAAGGACCCGGGGGCGGCGGAACGCATTGCGCGCGACCTCACCGGGGGAACCGACGAAGAGACCCGGCGGGAGGTGCTGCAACGCGTCGCCGAGGTGGTGGCCGAACATGATGCGGCCCAGGCCGAACGCCTGGCGAACGCCATCGAGGGCCGGAGCAAACGATCCTGGGCGCTGGAGCGCGTCGTCTACCGGGTCGCTCGCCATGACCCGGTCGAGGCCGAACGCATCGCCCGCACCATTCCCTGCCAGAGTCACCAGATCGGAGCGCTGCGCTCCGTGATGGACGTCTGGGCCGAGCATGACATCGCCGAGGCCGAACGCATCGCCGGGAGCATCCCGGGCGACGATCCGAAACGACGGGTGTGGCGGGCCGTTCTCCTCCAGGCCCGGCACGATCCGGCGGAGGCCGAACGGCAGGCCCGCACGCTGCTCACGGGCAGCATCCAGGTGTCGGCGTTCCACCACATCGCGGAGGCGCTGCTCGACCGGGATCGGCCGTGGGCGGTCCGTCTGCTCGCCGAGGCCGAACGCCTCGCCCACGGCCTCTCTCGCCCCTACCGACGAATGGAACAACTGCAGGAGATCGCTCTCATAGTGGCCGCATGCGATCCGGCGGAGGCCGAACGCATCGTCGGCGGCATCGAGGATCGAGAGGGCCGGGATCACGCGCTCCGGGCGTTGGCCGAGAAGACGGCCGTCTACGACCCGCCCGAGGCCGAACGTCTGGCCCGGACAGTTGAAGATCCCCGCCTTCGGTCGCAGACCTTGCAAGAGGTGGCCTTCGAGGCCGCCCGCCACCGTCATGTCGACCAGGCCGAACGGATCGCCCGCGGCATCACCGAACACCCCGAGTGGAAGGTACGGGCCCTGGTGTGGGTCGCCAGGGCGCTGCTTTAGGCGTCGAGGGACGCGTCCGCTGCCTGACTCCCGGCGTGGACCACCCGACCCGCTCTTGCTCGACCGGCCCGGTGCGCGCCTGCTCCCTCTCCCGCGCCGTTCTGGCGCCTTCGCCGCTGAACGAACGACCGTCCGTCGCCTCCCTTGGGCGACCGATCTCGGCCGAAGCCGGCCATCGGCCCCTGGGGGCGGACGTGGTCGCGGGCTTGCCGGGGCGTAGGGCGCGGCGGGACGGCCGGCACGGAGCGGGCAGCGGCCCGGCCGCCGCAGGGGCTGCCGGGAGGCACCGGAGATACGGCGGGCTTCGCCTGGACGAGCATTCGCTCCCTTCGGCGTGCGGCGGCGCGAGCACGAGCAGGCCTCCTGAACCGCCCCATGCTTTCCGCACCTGTTGCTTGAAGGTGATCGAGGCGGGCGTCGCGTGTCTCCAGCAGATGGGATCCGATCATGCAGAGGGGGTCGGAGGGTGTCGACGAGGAGGGCGCTTGCGGGCGAAAGGGCTGAGCCTGCTGCAGGAGGCCGAGGAGATCGCGTGGGGGATCGCCGACGCGAAGGAGCGGGCGGATGCGTTGAAGGAGATCATCGAGGTCAGGGCGCTTGACGACGTCGCCGAGGCCGAACGCCTCGCCCGGAGCCTCCCCGAAGAGGAGAGCCGGACGCGGGCGCTGCTGAGGGTCGTCGAGGGCGCGGTCGGACATGACCTGGACGGGGCCGAACGCATCGCCCGGACGATGCCCGCGGGGGAGGAGCGGGTGCAGGCCTTGGCGCGGGTCGCCTGCAGGCTCGGCCTGCAGGAGTCCGCGCGGGCGCTGCGTCTGCTGGAGGAGGCCCGGCGCATCGCCCGCTCTCTGCGCGATGACAAGGAACGGGCGGACGCGCTGTATGAGGTCGCCAGAGCGCTGGCGCGGCATGCCCCGAGCGACGCCGGCAGGCTCGCCAAGAGCATCACCCGTACCAGCGGCCGGCGCCTGGCGTTGCGGGACGTCGCCGAGGCGATGGCGGAGAAGGACCCGAGGGCGGCCGAACGCATCGTGGGCGACCTCGCCGGATGGGCCGATGAGAGGACCCGGAGGATGGTGGTGCAGCGGGCCGCCGAGGTGGTGGCCGCCGTGCACGACGTGTCCGAGGCCGCACGTCTTTTGAGCTCCATCGACGATGAGGAGGAGCGGTCATGGAGGCTGGCGCGCGTCGTCGAGTCGGCCGCTCCTCGGGATCCGGCCGGAGCCGAACGCCTCGCCCGCACCATCCCCGACCGCAAGGACCAGATCCACGCGCTGTGGTCCGTGCTGGACGTCGTGACCGAGCGCGATGCGGCCGAGGCCGAGCGCGTCGCCGGGAGCTTTCCGGGCGACGATCCACAGCGAAGGCTGTGGCGGGTCGCCTTCGTCCTGGCCCGGCATGACCCGGCGGAGGCCGAACGGCGGGCCCGCATGCTGCGCGACGGTCGCGACCGGTCCTCGGCGCTCCGCGCCATCGCCGAGGCGGTGCTGGAACACGACCGGCGCCGGGCGGCCCGCCTGCTCGCCGAGGCCGAACGCGCCGCCCGCGGCGCCTCCCGCCGGGGGACGGGGTCGGTGGAACTGCAACTGATCGCACCGCTGGTGGCCGCGTGCGACCCGGCGGAGGCCGCACGCATCATCGGCGACATCGGCACTCAAGAGGCGCGGGACGCCACGAGGGAGGAGGCGGCCGGGAAGGCGGCCGCCTACGATCCCCCCGGCGCCGAGCGCCTGGCCCGGACCACGGAAGACCCCTACCACCGGGCGTGGAACTTGCGGACGGTCGCCGTCGAGGCCGCCCGCCACCGCCACCTGGCCGAGGCCGAACGGATCGCCCGCGGCATCACCGAGCACCCCTGCCTGAGGGCGTGGGCCTTGGCGGGCATCGCCGAGGTGCTGCTCCGAGCATCGGGCGACGCGCCCGCCTCCCCGGACCCGGTGTGAGGGCGCTGCTCGGCTCCCACGCGCCGGCCGCACCGCCACCGAGGAGAACGGGAACGGGTGCTCCCCGCTCCCGCCTCGGCCTCACCGCGTCGGCCAGGGGAGGAACTCGGCCAGCAGGGCTGCGGCGGCGCCCACCAGCAGCACCCCCGAGAGCCCCAGCAGCCGCCGGTACCAGGTGAGGTTCAGCCGCTGCCTCACCGAGCCCAGCAGCAGCGCGAGCGCGGCCTTGCCGCCCACCAGCGTCAGGTAGAAGCCGATCAGGAAGGCCGCCCCGCTCACCGGTGCGCGCTGCCAGGCGGTGGTCAGGATCGGCCCGCCGATGCTCATCCAGAACAGCCACGGATGCGGGCTGAGCAGGTTGACGACCACCCCCTGCCACAGGGCCGCGGACGGCGGCGGGTCGTCTTCTCCCTGCGGGCGGGGAAGGTCGGCGCTCCGCGCCTCCCGCAGCGTCGAGACCCCAAGTGTGAGCACGAACAGCCCGCCGGCCACGCCCGCCGCGGACAGCGCCCATCCGGGCACCAGACTGAGCACCGTCAACGCCAGCGCGATCACCGGAAGGTCGGTGACCAGCGGCGAGGCCGCCGCCCGCATCCCGGCGGCCCGGCCGCCGCGCATCGTCGTCGAGATCACCAGCGCCAGCAGCGGCCCCGGGCTCACCCCGGAGCCCAGCCCGATCGTCAACCCCAGGACCAGTTCCCGCACCGCATCCGTCCTCGCTCATGCGCTCTCGTCCCGCGCCCGCTCCCCGGCGGGCGTGAGGACGGCCCTGCCCGGCCGCCGTGATCGTAGGAGGACCGCGGGCGCGTCACCCGATGCGGGCCGGCCGGACCATCGGCGCGGGCCGAGGCGGCGGCCGTTCGGCGGGACCGGAGGTGAGAAGTCGATGGCCTTTGGGAGAGCCCATCGGAACGGCCTGGCGAATCGGCCGCCGAAATGACTCGAGT
>k87-119714_pt1 | contig 17036 bp, 10 predicted proteins | sample MGYA00084031_6733416 | MGnify analysis MGYA00084031
CAAAGCAAATTCTGTGGAGAAAATACACGTATTTTGTCCCTGGTCTTCTTTTAAAATGTCCGCCTGCACCGTGCCGCGCACCGTTTTCAACACGTCGGCTTCAATCTCACCTGCTTCGTCCGGCGTCGGTTCCCTCCCCTTTTCTTCGCGGAACCGGTTCAGCTCTTGATCGACGGCTGTGTTCAGGAACATGGCGAGAATAATCGGAGCCGGTCCGTTAATCGTCATCGACACGCTGGTGCTCGCATGGCACAAGTCAAAGCCGGCAAACAGCTGGTGCATGTTTTCCTGTGTACACACGCTGACCCCGCTCTCGCCCACTTTCCCGTAAATGTCCGGCCGGTCATCCGGATCTTCGCCGTAAAGGGTCACGCTGTCAAAGGCCGTAGACAGCCGTTTGGCGGGATCGTTTTCTGACAGGTAGTGGAAGCGGCGGTTCGTGCGCTCAGGTGTTCCTTCCCCGGCAAACTGACGTTTCGGGGCCTCCTCCTCCCGTTTAAACGGGAACACACCGCTTGTGAACGGAAACGATCCGGGCACGTTTTCTTTTAGCCGCCAGCGCAAGACGTCCCCCCAGTCTTTGTAACGGGGAAGGGCCACTTTCGGAATGCGCGTCCCCGCAAGGGAGGTTGTGTACGTCTGTGTGCGCTTCTCCCGGCCGCGGACCGTTGTGACAAATTCCTCACGTTCGTACCGCTTTTTAAGTTCCGGCCACGTTTCGATGAGGCGTCGACATTCAGGGTCAAGGCGCTGGCGCGCCGCTTCCGTTTCCATTCGCACGTGTTCGATCACCTGTTCAGGAACTTCGGACTCACGCCGTTTTAGAGTACGCAATGTCCCGTCGAGCTGATACCACTCCCGGGCCAAAGCCACTTGTTCCTCGCAAAAGGCACGGTAATCCCGCACGGTCTGAGCAGCTTCGTACAGGTAGTGTTCGCGGTTCGGTGGAATAATGGGTCCCGCCTGTCTGGAGGCAGCCGGTTCTGGCGGCAGTTCCCACTGGATGTCACACTTCTTGTTCAGTAAAGCGATGAGGCTTCGGAACAGACGGCTCGTTCCCACATCTTGAAATTGGTTAGCCCGCGTGGCAAAGACCGGCAGTTTGTCGTCAGGGATGTCGAACAGGTGGTGATTGCGCTTGTACTGTTTGCGCACCTCCCTCAGGGCGTCTTCTGACCCGCGGCGATCGAACTTATTAATGGCTACAGCATCGGCCACATCCAACATCTCGATTTTCTCCAGTTGGGACGGTGCCCCAAAGTCACTCGTCATGACGTAGAGGGAGACGTCCGCGATGTCGACGATGGCGGAGTCGCCCTGCCCGATCCCGCTCGTCTCGACGATCACCAGGTCAAATCCAGTCTGCTGCAAGACAGCTACAGCAGACTGGGTGGCGTGGCTCAACTCAGAGCGGGCTTTCCTCGTCGCGAGACTGCGCATGTAGACGCGCGGGTGGTGAATGGCATTCATCCGAATGCGGTCACCGAGCAAAGCCCCGCCCGTCTTTTGCCGGGACGGATCAATGGAGAGAATGGCCACCGTTCGGTCGGGGTACTGCTCTAAAAAGCGCTGGACGAGTTCGTCGGTGAGGGAACTTTTGCCTGCACCCCCCGTTCCCGTAATACCGAGAACCGGGATACGGTTATTTTCTCCAGTGTGCTGCCGCGTTTCTTCCTGCTGCCCGACCGCCTGTTCTCGAGCGGTGATGCGACGGGCAATCGCCCTAAAATCGGACGTGTCGAGAGACAGCTGGTCCCAACCTCCTTGTCGTTCCAGGGGAAAGTCGCACGCTTTCACCATGTGATTGATCATGCCCTGCAGTCCCATCTTGCGCCCGTCGACAGGAGAAAAGATGCGGTTGACGCCGTAAGCTTCCAGTTCGCGTATTTCGCGAGGAATGATCACTCCCCCTCCGCCCCCGAACAGCTGAATGTGATCAGCACCCCGTTCCTTCAACAAGTCGACCATGTAGCGAAAGAATTCCATGTGGCCGCCCTGGTATGAACTGACGGCAATCCCCTGGACGTCTTCCTGTATGGCAGCCGACACGATTTCGTCGACAGAGCGGTTGTGCCCCAGGTGGACGACTTCCACGCCGCTCGCCTGCAGCAAACGGCGAATCAAGTTGATGGCGGCGTCATGTCCGTCGAACAGACTTGCCGCAGTGACAAACCGGACGTGGTGCTGAGGTCGATAAACTTCCGGCTTTTCCATATCCGACTCCCCTTTTAATACTGCTTGGTGGCACGGGCCACCTGCCATTTATGCCAACACAAAAGCACAGACGAAAACGTCACACTCCGCCGCTACCACACCTCCACAGCGTAGAACGCAAGCTGTGAAGTTTAGTTCGCAACGAAAACATGACGGCATACCGCTTCATACGAGTAGCACTTCCATGTGCAGAGTGCCGCCTCCGGCAATACAACCCGACAGCATACCACCAATACCCGAACACGTCCCGCGGTTTTTTCTGTTCTGCTTTTTGAACCTGCAATGCGTCAAAAGCGTTCACAGGCATGCGGCTGCCGAGAACAGATCCGCTGTACACTGGCAAGGTAAAACGCCAGGTCAAGACTCGCTCAACAAATGTCTCGCGACGACGAGGCGTTGGATTTCGTTCGTCCCTTCGTAAATTTGGGTAATTTTCGCGTCGCGCATCATGCGCTCAACTGGGTACTCGCGAGTGTAGCCGTAACCCCCGAACACTTGCACAGCTTCAGTCGTCACGTACATGGCTGTGTCGCTGGCGTACATTTTGGCCATGGCCGACGCTTTGCCGTACGGTTCCCCGGCGCTTTCCAGCCAAGCGGCCCGGTACGTGAGCAACCGCGCCGCCTCGACACGCGTCGCCATGTCCGCCAGTTTGAACTGAATCGCCTGAAACTGGCTGATCGGCCTGCCGAACTGCTCCCGCTGTTTGGCATACGCCACGGCGGCATCCAGGGCGCCTTGGGCAATCCCGACCGCTTGCGCCGCGATGCCGGTGCGTCCCCCATCCAGCGTCATCATCGCAATTTTGAAGCCCTGTCCTTCCCCGCCGAGGCGGTTATCTACCGGTATGCGGCAATTTTCAAACAGAAGTTCTACCGTCGGGGAGGAACGAATGCCCAGTTTCTTCTCTCTTTTGCCGAAGCGAAATCCACGCGTGCCCTTTTCGACGATAAAGGCCGTGATGCCCCGGTGTCCTTTTTCAGGGTCTGTGACGGCGAAGACGATGTACGTTTCCGCTTCGCCGCCGTTTGTCGTAAAAATTTTCGTACCGTTGAGCACGTAGCTGTCGCCGTCGAGTACCGCCGTCGTCCGCATAGCCGCTGCGTCGGACCCGGACCCGGGTTCTGTCAAGGCGTACGCCCCCAGTTTTTTCCCTTCAGCCATCGGACGCAAAAACGTCTGTTTTTGCTCTGGTGTGGCAAAGGTGTGCAGCGGCCATCCCGCCAGTGAGATGTGAGCGGACAACGTGACGCCGGTGGAAGCACACACCCGCGACAGCTCCTCCACGGCGATGGCGTAGCTGAGGTAGTCGGCCCCACTGCCGCCTTCTTCTTCTGGCCACGGGATGCCGGTCAGTCCAAGTTCTCCCATTTTGTCGAATATGCCGCGGTCGAATCGCTCCTCTTCATCCCGTTCAGCCGCTGTGGGAGCGACTTCTTTTAGGGCAAATTCCCGCACCATTTTCCGCATCATGTCGTGCTCTTCCGTCAGTTTAAAATCCATCGGCAGCCTCCCCCCATGCCCATGTATTCAACCTCGCAACAGTTCTTTACTGATGACCATGCGCTGTATTTCGTTGGTCCCCTCGTAAATTTGTGTCACTTTCGCCTCGCGGAACAAACGTTCAACCGCGTACTCTTTCGTACAACCTTCATGCCCTAACAGTTGCACCGCTTCGGTCGCCAACCGCATCGCAGCGTCAGACGCGGCCAGTTTGGCCATGGCCACTTCTTTCGCACACGGCTTGCCTTCTTCTTTCAACTGGGCGGCGCGGTATACTAGTAGCCGAGCGGCTTCCACTTGAACCACCATCTCCCCCAGCTTGCTTTGGACCAGGGGCATGGCCGCAAGAGGTCGACTGTACGGACGCCGCTCTGTCACATAGTCTACCACCAGCTCCAACGCCGCCTCCGCAATGCCGAGGGCCTGTGCGCCGATCACGATTCTGCCGCCGAGCAAACTCGCGATGGCGACGGAGAACCCTTCACCTTCTTCGCCCAACCGGTTTTCTTCCGGAACGCGCACGTCGTCGAAGATGAGGGGCGCCGTCCCCGTCCCTCCGAGACCCATTTTGCGCTCCTGCTTTCCGCATGAAAGCCCCGGGCTCCCCTTTTCTACGACAAAGGCGGTGATGCCTTTTTCCGCTAACGCAAACGTCACAAACGTATCTGCACATGTAGCGTTTGTTACAAACGCTTTCATACCGTTGAGGACGTAATCATTCCCGTCGCGCCTGGCTGTCGTCCGCATACTTCTCACGTCAGAACCGGATTCAGGTTCTGTCAAGGCGAACGCGCCGAGGTGCTCCCCCTTCGCTAACGACGGGACGAAACGGGCCTTTTGCTCTTCTGTTCCAAAGGTGACAATCGGCATCGTCCCCACCGATGTGTGCACGGCGAGGATGACCCCTACGCCGGCGCTGACGCGCGAAATTTCTTCGATGGCCATCACATACGTCGTCCACCTTTCACCCGCCCCGCCCCACTTCTTGTCGACCGGGAGGCCGAGAAGCCCGTTTAATCCCATATCCTGCACTAAGTCTTGTGGAAACCGGTCCTTCTCGTCCATCTCGCGCACTCGGGGAGCGATTTTGTCTCGGGCGAACTGGCGGATCGCCTGCCGCAGCTGCTCTTGAACTTCTGAAAACCGCACGTTCACGGTTTTCCCCTCCTTCACATGAGGTCACCCACTCGCGAGGAGATGGGGTTTCCTTCAGCTTTTGCTTTCGAAGGAGTAGCGAGGAGCGGTCGCCTTAAGGAGGCGCTGAATGGATGCCAGGCAGATCTGACGAAGCCACTGCCTCGTCATCCACAATTTTCACGTTGACGGTCTCAGTTTGGCACTGTCCGCTTCTTCGTCGGTGTCGCGAATTGCCCTTCTACTGTCAGTCGTATGCGTAAAAGCCCCGGCCGGTTTTTCGCCCGAGCCAGCCGGCCTTGACGTATTGGCGCAAGAGCGGGCACGGGCGGTATTTCGGATCGCCGAATCCTTCGTAAAGGGTTTCCATAATGTAAAGACACGTGTCCAACCCGATGAAGTCCGCCAGCTGGATCGGTCCCATCGGATGATGCATCCCGAGCTTCATGACTTCGTCGACCGCTTCTGGCGTGGCGACTCCCTCGTAAACGGTGTAAATGGCTTCGTTAATCATCGGCATCAACACCCGGTTGGAAACGAATCCGGGAAAGTCCTTCACTTCGACCGGTGTTTTGCCCATCGCGCGCGCCAAGTTTTCTACTTCCCTTGAGACGCCGTCGGACGTCGCCAGGCCGCGAATGATTTCAACGAGTTTCATCACCGGTACCGGATTCATAAAGTGCATGCCGATGACCCGGTCCGGGCGGCCGGTCTCCGCCGCAATTTCAGTGATGGGCAAAGACGACGTGTTGCTGGCCAGTATGACTTCCGCAGGGGCCATCTCGTCCAGTCGGCGAAAGAGGTCTGCCTTCACTTCCATCTTTTCCGTGACGGCTTCGATGACGATATCGGCCTGGCGCACGTGTTCCAATTCAGTTGAGAGGCGAAGCCGCGACAAAACACCCGCCTTCTCCTCCCCCGACATCTTCTCCTTCTCTACGTAGCGGGACAACCGCTGTTCAATGGCCGCCCGCCCACGCTCCGCCAATTCGGCCTTAATGTCGTGCAAGATTACGGAATGTCCGGACTGGGCGGCCACTTGAGCGATACCACTTCCCATTTGTCCGGCTCCGACGACCATGATCGTCTCAATCGGCATCACATTTCCTCCTCAGTAAGCATTCACATCGCCTAGATCCATCTTAAAATGCGCGCTGCACCCCTTAGGTCCTCAGCACATGTCGTCCATTTCGCAGCGGAAGAGGGGTGACTTCACCGCGTCACATGAATGTCACTGCTTCTGCCGGCGCCGTAAAGGGCACTGGGGCTTGTAAAAATTACTCGTTGCCATACGTGTGGGAAGCGGTCACACTGTGGACATTTAACTTCCGTCCACACGAATCAGAACCGCATCCCCTTGGGCAGCCCCACTGCAAATGGCGGCGATTCCGAGACCGCCGCCGCGGCGTCTCAGTTCATACATCAAGGTGAGTACAATGCGGGCGCCGCTGGCCCCGATCGGATGTCCCAAGGCGACAGCTCCACCGTTGACGTTTAATTTCTCACTGTCGATCCCGAGAAGTTTTTGACTCGTCAACGTCACTGCAGCAAACGCTTCGTTGATTTCAAACAAATGGATGTCGTCCAGGGCATAACCTGTCTTTTTCAACAGTTTTTGAGCGGCGAGGGCTGGAACAGTGGCCAAATAAGGGGCTTCGGCCCCAACCGTGGCGTGCCCTAAAATTTCAGCCTTCGGACGCAATCCCAACGCCTCGGCCTTTTCCGCCGATGCGAGGACGAATGCACCCGCTCCGTCGTTGACCCCCGGAGCGTTGCCAGCAGTCACGGTCCCTTCTTCGTCGAAAATGGGGGGCAATTGGGCCAGCTTTTCCAGTGACGTGTCGCTGCGCGGCGCTTCGTCGGTGTCCACGCGTTGAGCCCCTTTTCTTTGGCGCACGGTAAACGGCACAATTTCTTCCCCCATCTTGCCGCTCGCGATCGCAGCGATGGCCCGCTCGTGACTGCGCAGCGCCCACTCGTCTTGAGATTTCCGGTCGACGCCGTACTCCTGGGCCACTCGACTTCCATGTACAGCCATGTGCACGTCGTCGAACGCACACCACAACCCGTCGTGAACCATTAAGTCTCTCGTCTCAACGTGCCCCATCCTGTGCCCCCACCGCGCCTGTGGCAGTATGTACGGCGCTTGGCTCATGCTTTCCATCCCGCCAGCCACGATGACGTCAGCGTCCCCGCTGCGGATGATTTGTTCGGCTAGCGTGACGCTTCTCAACCCGGAGGCGCACACTTTGTTCAACGTTTCCGACGTCACGTCCCAAGGGAGCCCAGCTTTGCGCGCTGCCTGTCGGGACGGGATCTGTCCAGCTCCCCCTTGCAACACCATCCCCATCACGACGTGCTCCACTTCTTCCGGGGGAACATGAGATCGCTTTAACGCCTCGCTTATGGCGTGAGCCCCGAGATCGACTGCAGGTACATCCTTGAACACCCCGCCGAATTTGCCAATCGGCGTTCGCACCCCGTCTACGATGACTGTCCGTTTCATCGTCCTTCTCCTCTCTTTAAACGTCAGTAGTCGTTCTCCCCTCAGTGAACGAACGGCTTTTCTCTCGTTCCGCCGTCAGGTCCAAAAACAGACTCGGCCAATATTTCCGCCACGTCTTTCGTGTGGACTTTATCCTCCACTTCTTTCGCTTTCGTTCCGTCACTCATCATCGTCAGGCAATACGGGCACGCGCTGGCAATGGTGCTCGGGTTCACGGCCATCGCCTGTTCCGTCCGGGCGACGTTCACCCGGATGCCGTCCGTCTCTTCCATCCACATCATCCCGCCGCCGGCGCCACAGCACATGGCGTTCTCCCGGCTGCGCGCCATCTCCACCAGCTCCGCGCCGGGGATGCGCGAGATGATGGTCCGCGGTGCGTCGTACTGGTCGTTGTACCTTCCGAGGTAACACGAGTCGTGGTACGTGATGCGCTCGTTCACTGCAAACCGCGGCTCAAGCCGCCCTTCTTCTAACAAGCGGGCCAGCAGTTCGGTGTGGTGGTACACGTCCACTCCTTCCAACCCAAAGTCCGGGTACTCGTGTTTGAACGTGTTGTAGGCGTGGGGGTCGCACGTGACGATCTTTTTCACCTTGTACTTTTGGAAGGTGGCGATGTTTTCGGCCGCCAACTGTTGAAAGAGAAAGTCGTTCCCCATCCGGCGCGCCACGTCGCCGGAGTTTTTCTCTTCGTTCCCAAGGATGGCAAAGGAGACTTCTGCCTCGTGCAGCAAGCGCACGAACGCTTCCGACACTTTCGTGCTGCGGCTGTCGAACGAGCCCATGGAGCCGACCCAGAATAAGTATTCGAACGATTCGACTTGCTTCACAGTGGGGACGGTCAGCTCTTCCCGGCCTTCTACCCACTTCACCCGCTCTTTGCGGTTAATGCCCCACGGGTTGCTCTGCCGCTCGATGTTTTGGAAAGTGCGGGAGACTTCCGGCGGCATCTTTCCTTCGGTCAGGACGAGGTAGCGCCGCATGTCGACGATTTTGCCGACGTGTTCGTTGCTCACCGGGCAGGCGTCTTCGCAGTTGCGGCACGTGGTGCACGCCCACAGCTCGCTTTCGGTGATGACGTCGCCAATCAGTTGGACGGGGTAATCGTACTCCGGATGCGCCCGGTCGGCCGCCTCGTTCACCCGCGTGACGGCAGTCTCCATTGCCGTTTGGTTCGCTCCGGCAAAGGCGAAGGCCGGCATCCACGGCGACCGTGAGGTGATGGCGGATCCTTTCTCGGTTAAGTGGTCCCGCATTTTGACGATGAGGTCCATCGGCGAGAGCATTTTGCCCGTCCCCGCTGCCGGACAGACGTCGGTGCAACGCCCGCACTCGACGCAGGCGTACAGATCGAGGAGCTCGTTGCGGTCGAACTGTTCGATTTTGTTTTTCCCGAACGACTCCGCCTCTTCGTCTTCGAAGTCGACGTTCTCAAGCTTCCCGGGCGGGTCCTGCCGCTTGAGAAAGACATTGATCGGAGCGGCGATTAAATGAGCGTGCTTGGACTGGGGCACGTAGACGAGAAAGGCGAACAAGACGAGGGCGTGCATCCACCAAAAGGCGTAAAATCCGACCATGGCCGCTGTATCGGACAGACCCAGGAATGGAAGCGCCAACAAGGAAGCGACGGGATGTGCCCAGCCGGTGGTTTCTTTCTGCCACACGACGTCGAAGGCAGCAGACATGAGGATGGAGACCATTAAGGACGTGAGAAACCAAATGACGAGCCCTGCTTTCCACGTCTGTTTGAGCCGGGCCAATTTCTCCCCGAACCGGCGGTACGCCGCGTAAACGGTCGCCATCAGGACGAGGAGGGTCACGATTTCCTGGACGAAGGTAAACGCCGGGTACGCCGGTACCGGCAAGTGGTGGCCGGGAGCCAACCCTTTGATGAACAGGTCGACGGCGCCGAACTGCAAGACGATGAACCCGTAGAACATGATGACGTGCATGAGGCCGCTCTTTTTGTCTTTGAGCAGTTTCTTCTGTCCAAAGACGTTGATCCACACTTCTTTAAGCCGCGCATCGTACTGCTTTTTCATCGGGGCTTTTCTCCCCAGTGATATGAACTGATAGCGGCTGTACACGACGTAGCCAAACAAGTAGAGGGCATAAGCTGCGACAGCGAGAAAGACGAGCCAGTTGATGATTAGCCACACGCTCAATGGTGCCACTCCTTTTGTCAACTTGGGTCTTAATTTTGGGACATGCGATTGAATTTCAACTTATCTGCATTGTATCATAAAATGCATGTCCATTTCTTCGCTGTCTTATTATATCATGTTATATCGTGTAGTGGCATAACGAAATTTTGGATGGCGGATGACTCAAAAAAAGTGTTCAAGAAGCCCCTTTTTTCGCTTTCTTGAACACCTCGAGCTGTAAGAGATCACTCACCAATGGCGCTTTTTTCAATTACATGCACGTCCACCCGCTCTTCCTGTTCATCGAACCAGTGTACTTTCTCCCAATCCAGTTTGAGGCCCACCAAATCGTGCACCTCAACGCGCAGGGGCCGCGCCGCGCGGACGCGCAACCGGTCGCCGCCGTAGTCGACCGTGTACAAATATTCATGGCCAAGCGCTTCCTCCAACACCACTTTACCGGTGATGTCCCCTTCGTACGGCGATGTGAGGGCGATGTGTTCCGGTCGAACGGCCAATACAAGACGTTGATGCTGAAAGGATACAGAGGGTCCCAGTTTCGTCACCACACTGCGGTCCCGCGCATTCAACGCCCGCCCGCCTTGAATCACGACCGGTATGACATTAATGGACGGACTGCCGAGAAATTGTGCCACAAACAGACGGGCCGGGCGGTCGTACAACGTCATCGGCTCACCGTAAGCCATGAGCGCGCCGTCTTTCATCAGTGCAATTTTGTCCGCCATGGTCATCGCTTCCGTTTGGTCGTGTGTGACAAAAATAGCCGTGATCCCCAGCTGCTGCTGAATGTTGCGGATTTCCGCCCGCATGCGCATGCGCAGAGACGCGTCGAGGTTCGAGAGCGGTTCGTCCAGAAGCAAAAGCGCCGGCTCTTTCACGAGGGCCCGCGCCAGCGAGACGCGTTGCTGCTGGCCGCCGGACAACTCACCGGGTTTGCGCTTTAGGAGGTGCTCGATTTGGACCAGCTCGGCCACTCGATGGACCCGCTGTCGAATCTCGTGCGCTTTCTTTTTTTGGATGGAGAGCGGAAAAGCGATATTGTCGAAGACACTCATGTGGGGGTAGAGGGCGTAATTTTGAAAGACCATCCCAATTTTCCGCTCTTGCGGTCGCAAGTGGTTGACAACTTTGTCTCCAAAGCGGATCGTGCCCTTTGTCGGCCGGTAAATGCCGGCCAGCATGAACAGGGTCGTCGTCTTGCCGCAGCCGGAAGGTCCGAGGAGCGCCACCATGTCGCCGTCTTTCACGTGTAACGTGAGCCCTTTGACAGCGCGGACAGAACCGAACTGCTTGTCTACGTTTTCCAGTTGAACATCCATTACCCTTTCACCCCTCCTGAAAAGATGTTTAACAGATACTTTTGCGTCAAGGCGTAGAAGATGAGCACGGGGAGGATGTAGAACAACCCGACAGCTGTCACCAACCCGTAGTTCGCTTCATCGGCCTGACTCGTGAGCATGTTGAGAAAGACAGACAGCGTCTGAGTCGACGAATTCGGCGCGAATAAAAACGGGATCATAAACTCGCTCCAACCTGTTAAAAAGGCGAAGACAGCCAAGGCAGCCAAACCGGGACGCACGACAGGCATCACCACTTTCCGCCAGACGTTCCAACGTGATGCCCCGTCCACCATGGCCGCAATTTCGAGATCCCACGGCACGTTGTCAAAAAAACCTTTCATGATCCAGATGGCAAACGGCAACTCAAAGGCGACCTTGACGACGATGACGCCCGTTAAGGTGTCGTACAGGCCGAGCAGGCGCAAAATGAAAAAGATGGCAATGATGAGCGTGATGCTCGGAAACGCGTGGAGAATGATCACAAAGGAGAGAAACAGCCGTCTGCCTGGAAAATTCAGCCGGGAGATGGCATATGCGGCCAGTGAGGCGACTAAAAGTTCCACTACCGTAACGCAAGCGGCAAACAGGAACGTGTTGACCGCGTACGCCCATATGCTGGCTGCCCCTTGCTTTGTCTCCCACAGGAAGCGCCAGTTGTCCAGGGTAAACCCTTGCGGGATGATTCCCTGCATCCCCGTACTGAAGGAGGACACAAACAGCCAGGTGTACATCATGACGATCGGCAAGGTGATCGGAATGAGAATGAGGTAAGGCACCCAAGCGCGACGGGCGTTCTCCGACTGCTGCATGTCCGTGATCCCTCCCATCAGTTGATTTCGATTTTCGGCCGGGCCACAAGCTCTTTAAACCGGAAAAACTTAAAGTACACGACGGACATGATAATCCCAATGACGACGAGGATAGCTGTGAGCGCTGCCCCCAGGCCGTACTGAGCGTTGCCGTAGTAATTGGACAGGGCGGTGTGGTAAGCGTAAAGCGACCACACTTCCGTCGTGTAAAATCCGGGCCCGCCGTTAGTCGTGAGCATAATGTACTCAAAGGACGTCAACAGTGACAGTGTTTGGTACACAGTCGTAAACAGTATCGGCCACTTTAACTGGGGCAGCACAATCCTGCGGATGATCTGCCAGTTTGAGGCGCCGTCCACTTCGGCGGCCAAAAAGTGGGTGGACGGAATGGACTGGATGGCGGAACTGAACAGAATCATGCCCATGGACGCCCCGACGAAGCCGTTTAACGCAATGATAAACAGCCACGGCTGGGCGTACATCCAGTTTTGCGGCTCGACGCCGAGGGGCGCAAGCCACTGGTTGAGGATGCCGTACGGCGCGTCAGCGGCAGCCCACTTCATCATGATCACGTACACGACAGAAGGGGTGATCCGCGGCAACAGCCACAAGGCGCGGAACACTGACCCTTGCGGCTTGGGGATAAATGCCGTCGCCACAGCAATGACGAGCCCCAATCCGACGTTGAAGAAGATCAAGGTACCGGCAACGTACAGAAAGGTGTTCTTTAAGATCACCGGTACCCACGGACTGTCGGCAATGCTCCGGTAATGCTCCAACCCGATCCAGCTAAACCCGCTTAAGCCCGTGGACACACTCATGTCCGTCATGCTGATGATGAGCGTGATGACGACCGGCGCGACAAAAAAGCAAACCGTAACGACGAGGGACGGCAACAAAAAGAGGAGGGGAAGCCGGTAGCGGCTCCACCACCCTTCTGCCGGTTCGCCTCGCGTCACTTGAGCGTCCACCGTTGTCACACTCATCGGATGATCACCTCATCCCCCAGCTGCCGCTCCAGCTCTTCCACGACGATGTCGACAGCTTCTTGCGGCACCATCTGTCCCGCCTCGACGGCAGTCAAGCCCCGAAAGACGGCTTCATCATACGTGCCGAACTGCTCGTGGTTCGGCAAGTAGGTCGTGTACTGGAGCATGTACGTCACGTCGCTTAAAAACGGATCATTGGCGTAGTCAGGATCTTCTTCCTGCGTTTCCAGTATCGCGAGGTGATTGCTTTCCACAGCGTGCTTCGTGTTCAACTCCGGCGTCGTCGCCATGGCCAACACTCTCGCCGCCCAGTCGGGATGTTCGCTCTCTGACGTGATCATGTAGACGAGCGGATGGGACAAGGTTACCGGCGTGCCGCCTTTTTCACCCGCTGGCACTAAGGCGTAGCCCATGTTCTCCCAGTCTTCTTCCGACAAGTTGTACTGTTCTTTCCACTCGGCGACAGTCCACGTACCCGCCTGGCTGATAAACGCCTCCTTCGACGTCACAGTCTTGTGCCAGATGTCCCACTCCATGCCGATGAAGTCTTCCGGCGTGGTCTCGTATTCAAACACCGTATCGTGGAAGAACTGGTAAAACTTCAGCAGCGCCTCTCGATCGAGTACAAGTTTTCCTTCAGTGTCATCGAACATCTCACCGCCGAAGGCGTAGTAAAACATGTAAAAGTCGTTCCCCTGCTGCGGGCGGTGGAAAAACCCGTGCCCCTCTTTCACGATACCTTGTTCCTGGGCTTTGTTGGCCGTCTCTAACAAATCGTACAGCGTAAAGTCGCCCGATTCGATTTTTTCGGGCAAGGCGTCAATCTCTTCGTCGGACCAGCCCAGCTCCTTCAAGTACTCTTTTTGGTAGTATATGGGACGGGCCTCGACGTCTTGCGGGATCGCCCAAGTGTTCCCTTTATACTGTACTGATTCCCACAGCACGTCGTACACGTCGTCGAATTGTTCATGTTCTTCGACGTACTCGTCCAAGGGCACAATGTAACCGGCTTGCGACCACGGTGCCACATCTTCGTGCCCGCTCAAAATGATGTCAGGAGCTTTATTCGATTCAACGGCCAGGGTAAATTGCTGTTTGTAGTCGTTCCAGTCCACATCCTCATGCTTGCCTTCAATGACAATTCGCGTCGCTTCCCCTTCGGCTTCCAACTGTTCGTTCAGCTGTTTCGCCGCTTCTTTAATGTTTTCCAGTCGGTGCTCTTCCTGTGGCTTTCCGATCGTCCACACTTCCAGCGTCACGGTGTCACCGTCCGCCTTGACGCCGTCTCCACTACTGTCGGCTTCCCCACTGTCGCCGCCACTTGCAGGGTCCGTGCTGCAACTGGCCAAAATGAGGCTTAACACAAGTAGACTCACGAGCAACGTGCGCTTTTTACCGTGATACACGATGTTTCCCCCTGTCTACATTTTAGTTTAAACGGTCAAACTCAAGCCGATGACGATGCACACGAACGCAGTCGACCACCTCCTTAAACAAGAGATGCCGTCACAACTCCGAACCTGTACTCCACGACTCTAGTGGGATCGTTCCCACTTGATACAGACATTGGGAAGACGCATGTATCATGAATACAGTTTTCTAACGCCTTTGCTGGCGAAACCGAAGGGGGGCAATGCCCCGTAAAGACGACAAAGCGTGGTAACGTTCCCACTCATCCCACATGTTTACGTTTGGCGCGCGTCTTCTACGTTGATTCCCGTACGACGAGGGACGCCGGGAGCGTGATCTCCTCGCCGAGGTCTTCGTTGCGGGATTCGCTGTTTATGTGGCGCAACAACTGACGAACCGCCAGCTCTCCAATCAATGTTTTGTCCACTTTCACCGTCGTGAGGGCCGGCTCGTACAGCGAAGCAAATTCAATATCGTCAAACCCGACGACACTCACGTCGTGCGGAACTTGGATGCCGTTCGCTTTTAGCTCTTTAATCACCCCGATCGCTGTCATGTCGTTCGCTGCAAATATAGCAGACGGGAGACGGGACTGCCCTAGAAAGTAACGGGCTCCCTGTTTACCCTGCTCCACTTTGGCATCCGTAAAATAGACGAGGGCCTCATCATACGCGACCCCATGATGGTGAAGGGCTTGCCTGTACGCCTCGTAGCGTTGACGTTCGTCGGGGTCACATATGAGACCGATGCGGCGATGCCCTTGTTTTAACAAATAGTAGACGGCGTCGTACGCCCCTCCGTAGTCATCGTTCTTGACGTAACTCGCATTTTCTACTTTTACGGAATGATTGACCAACACGACGGGAATATTCGCCGCGCTAAAGCGTTCTAGAATGTCACGCGTCATGCGGCTAGCCAGTATTACGCCATCGACGCGCTGGGCTTGAAAGTTTTCGATACACTTTTGGATGTCGCGATCTGTAAATACGAGTACCCCGTGGTTGTACACGGTCGCTGTTTCGACTACAGCCGAGAGAAGCTGCGAGTAAAACGGGTGGGACAAAACGGGCTCGTGTCGATGGTGGATGAGAAAACCGATGTTTCCAGTCTGTTTTGTCACCATGGCCCGCGCGATGGCATTCGACGTGTAGTTCAGCTCTTTAGCAGCCTGCATCACCTTTTCTTTCGCTTCCTGACTGTACTTACCACTGTTCGATAGCACCCGTGAAACCGTCGACTTGGATACCCCTGCTAACCGTGCAACATCTTTAATCGTGGCACTCATAGAAGCTTTCTCCCAACAACGGGAACGTTCCCATTCAGTTCTTCTCAATAGTTTATTATATAAAAACCGACCGGGCGCGACAATACTTTCTAACGCATTTCGTCCGCGCCCGCGATCCCAGGAAGATCTTACCTCTTCCCGTTAGGCTCAAAGGTCTTTCTGAATGTGACTGCGCTCCGGAGTACAGGCATCGCCCACGACCCACTTCCCCTGCTGAGTCTTCCTGTATGTCACATGCGTTCCGGAGCAGACACACCCACCAGTGCCAGTCCGTTCTTAATCACCGTCGCCACCGCCCGCAACAAATTCAAACGGGCGCGACTCAACTCCACGTCGTCCGTCAACACGCGCTCTGCATTGTAATAGCTGTGAAACTGGGAGGCCAAGTCGTACAAGTAGTTCAAAATGCGGTGCGGTGCCAGCTGTTCTGCCGCAGTCGCGATTTCCTGCGGAAAATCGCCCAGTTTCATCAACAGGTCACTCTCCCGCTCGCGGGTCAACCGCTTCAACACAGCGGGCTCAAGTTTTGTGTCCAATCGTCTCTCTTCCGCTTGCCGCAACACACTGTGTATGCGCGCATGAGCGTACTGGACGTAAAACACGGGATTTTCGTTCGACTGGGAGACAGCGAGATCGAGATCAAAATCAAGATGCGTGTCCGAGCTCCGCATGGTGAAGAAATAGCGGGTCGCATCGACGCCTACTTCGTCCATCAACTCTTCCAAGGTGACCGCTTTTCCCGTCCGCTTGGACATCTTCACCTCTTCGCCGTCTTTGTACAGCCGCACCATTTGCGTGATGACAATCTGCAGTCGGCCCGGATCGTACCCGATTGCTTCAAGAGCCGCTTTCATGCGCGGGATGTACCCGTGGTGGTCGGCCCCCCACACGTTGATCAGCCGGTCAAATCCGCGGCTGAACTTGTTTTTGTGGTAAGCGATATCGGGAGTCAAGTACGTGTAGGACCCGTCTTGTTTCACGAGCACCCTGTCTTTGTCGTCACCGTAATCACTCGTCTTGAGCCAGGTGGCACCGTCTCGCTCATACAAAACGCCCCGCTCGAACAATTCGTCCAGTGTGCTGGTTACGTCCCCCGAATCGTACAGCGAGGACTCGGAAAACCACTCGTCAAAGTGGACGCGGTACCGGTGTAAATCGGCCTTTATTTTGTCCAGTTCCTGTTGCAACCCGTACTCCCGGAAAAAAGCGAGGCGCTCTTTTTCCGGAACGGACACGTAGTGATCGCCGTACTCTTCCGCCAGCCTCTTCCCGAGTTCGACAATTTCTTTTCCGTGGTAGCCGTCTTCAGGCATTTCTTTATCGATACCTAGCGCCTGAAAGTAACGGACTTCGATGGAGCGGGCCAACATATTCACCTGGTTCCCGGCGTCGTTAATATAGTACTCCCGGGTGACATCGTAACCCGCGGCGGAAAGGACGTTGCTCAAAGCGTCGCCGACTGCTGCCCCTCGAGCGTGGCCCAAGTGCAGATGTCCGGTGGGGTTGGCACTCACAAATTCGACGAGCACCTTCTCCCCTTTTCCGGCGTCACTGTGGCCGTAACGGTCTCCTTGTGTCAAAACAGTTTCCACAATGTCGGTTAGAACCGATTTGTCTAGAAAGAAATTAATAAATCCGGGACCGGCAATCTCTATTTTCTCGACGTGGGCCGCTCTTTTGTCGA
>k87-455904_pt1 | contig 17031 bp, 19 predicted proteins | sample MGYA00084031_6733416 | MGnify analysis MGYA00084031
CCCGCACGGCCCGGGCTGCCCTGCAGACGTCACTGTGGGCGGCGGTCATCGTCGTCGCCAAAAAGCCCGTCGTGCCGTGGCGGCCGTGGGTGCGGGCGATGCACTCCAGCGCCTCGCGGGTTGCGTTCATCGTGTCGCTGCCGCCGCCCCCGTGGACATGCACGTCGATAAAGCCGGGGAAAACCCAATGGCCGGCCGCGTCGTACCGCACACACGCGCTCCGGGAGAAGCGCCCCCTGCCGGGGACGTAAAGCGCTTCGCCCAGCCCCTCGGTGGGACCGGCGTAGACGATGCGGCCGTCCACCGCGATGACGGTCCCTTCCTCGACCACCCGGTCCTCCAAAACGACACGGCCGCCTACAATCTCAAACGCTTCCACTGCGTGCACCCTCCCGCCGCCTTCTTCGGCTACTCGCGCGCGGACAAAAGCTCGTCCAGCGTCGCGAGCATCAGCTCTTCGGGGGCCTTCTGGCCCGTCCACAGCTCGAAAGCGATCGCTCCCTGGTAGACCAGCATCCCTTCGCCGGTCAACGTCTCACACCCGCGCTCGCGCGCGGCCTCGATCAGCCGGGTCACCCGGGGATTGTACACGATGTCGCACACCAGGGCACCCGGGCGGACCGCCTCCACCGGCAGGGGCGGCGGCGCCTCGTGATGGGGGTGCATCCCCACCGAGGTGGCCTGCACGACAATGTCCGCGGCGCCCAGCGCGCGGCGCAGCTCGGGATCGTCGGGAGCGGCCGGCAAGACGGCGGCCGGCGCCTCGGCTGCGACCAAGCGGGCCAGGGCCTCGGCCTTCTCCCGAGTGCGATTCGCGATCGCCACCGACGCGGCCCCCGCCCGGGCCATGCTGCAGGCGATGGCTTGGGCGGCGCCGCCGGCCCCGAAAATCACCACCCGGGCACCCCGGGGAGTGCGCCCCGCCTGCCGCTCGAGGCTGCGGACGAAGCCGCGCCCGTCCGTGTTGTAGCCCACCAGGCGCCCCGAGCGATGGACGATCGTGTTCACCGCGCCGATCATGCGGGCCTCGGCGTCGATCTCGTCGAGGAACTGCATGACGCGCACTTTGTGGGGCACCGTCACGTTCACTCCGACCAGGTTGAGCGCCCGCACGGCGGCGACGGCCTCGCCCAGCCGCTCCCCCCGCACGTGAAAGGGGACGTAAACGAAGTCGAGGCCCAGCGCGGCGAAGGCCCGGTTGTGCATGGCCGGGGAGAGCGAATGGGCCACCGGGTCCCCAAAGACGCCGACTACGGCTGTTGTACCGCTCACCTGCACCTTAGACACTCCCTTGCACCGGGGGTTGTCCCGGGGGCGGGGGCGGTCCCGGCGAGGGGCGAGCCGACGCCGGGGCGGCGCTCCACGTATCCAGCGCCGCCGGGGCGGCGTGCGCCTCATCGAAGACCACCGCCAGCACCTCTTCGATGCAGTGCACCGGCACGACGTGAATCCCGATGCCGGCCGGCACCTCTTTGAAATTGCGCGCCGGCACGATCACCGTCGTCACCCCGGCCTGCTTCGCGCCGTAAAGCTTTTCGTAAATGCCCCCCACCGGCTTGATCAGCCCTTGGATCGAGATTTCGCCGGTCATTGCCACGTCCTGACGCACCGGCCGCTCCGTGATGGCGCTGATGATGGCCACGACGACCGCCGCGCCCGCCGAAGGGCCGTCGATCCGGCCTCCGCCGACGATGTTCACGTGAACGTCCCAGTCGCTTAGATTCTCCCCGGTCACTTTGCGCACGACGGACGTCGCATTAAAGAAGGAGTCCTTCGCCATGGTGCCCGCGGTCTGGTTGAACCGCAGCGTCCCTTTGCCCTGCTCCCGCGCCTTAAAGGCGATCGCCTCGATCTCAATGAGGGTGCCAAGAAAGCGCGAGACGCCCAGGCCAAAGACGCGCCCCACTTCGCGCGTCGGCGACGCGCAGGCGAACGTGGCGGGCAGAAGGCGGCCGGCGCGAATCGCTTCCCGCACGTGCGCTGCCCGCACCACCACGGGCGGCAGCTTTCCTTTGGTCTTCGCCCCTTGGCCGTCGGTCTCCCCGTCGCCGGCGTCCGGGGCATCCTCCTTTTTTTGAGTCAGGCGCTGATCGTAAAGGGCGAGGCCGTACGCGTCGGCCAAAAGCCCCGTCGCTTTGCGGCCCTCGATCGTGTACTCGCTGATCAGCGAGGGCACATCGTCTTCAAGGATGACGCCCAGCCGCTCGGCCGCCTGCCTCACAATCGTTTCGATGTCGGCCCGGCTGAGGGGGTCGAAGAAGATCTCCGCCGTGCGGGAACGCAGCGCCGGGCTGATCTCATCGGGATCGCGCGTCGTGGCGCCGATCAAGACGAAGTCGGCCGGCGCTCCCTCCTCGAAGAGCTTTTTGATGTATTTGGGCACGTTGGGATCGTCAGGGTCGTAGTAAGACGACTCGAAGCGGACGCGCTTTTCTTCCAGCACTTTGAGCAACTTGTTTTGCAGGATCGGGTCCATTTCGCCGATTTCGTCGATAAAAAGGACGCCGCCGTGCGCCTCGGTGACCAGCCCCGGTTTGGGCTCGGGAATGCTCTGATCAGCCATCTCCCGCCGGGCGCCCTGGTAGATGGGATCGTGCACCGACCCCAGCAGCGGGTTGGTCACCTCCCGCGGATCCCAGCGCAGCGTCGTCCCGTCCACTTCGACAAAGCGCGCGTCCTCGGCGAAAGGTGTGTAGGGAAGCTTTTTCGCGTACTCGAGCGCGAGGCGGGCCAGCGTCGTCTTGCCCACCCCGGGAGGGCCGTAGAGAATGACGTGCTGCGGGAAAGGTGAGGCGATCTTCGCGAAGAGCGCCCGCTTCGCGCTCTCCTGGCCCACCACTTCGTCGACCGACGTGGGGCGCATGCTGGCCAAGATCGAGTTGGCGAGGGAGCGCTGTTCGAGCCGTTCGAGTTCGGCCAGCTTCTTCAGCGTGTGCGGGTTGTCCGGCCCGGCGTCCTCTTTGAGCACCTGGAGCTTCAGCTCGCGCACGTACTCGTCGTGCCGCTCCTGCATCTTGGCGGCCACCCGCTGCTCGATGCGCTCCTCGACGCTGCGCAGGGCCAAAAGGTCGGCCACTTCGTCCTCAATCTCGTCTAAAGCCGCCTGCCACTCCTCTTTCGGCGGCACTTCGTCGATGGTCGGGTCCTCGGCCACGATGCGCTGCAGCGCCAGAATCTGCTCGCCGAGTTCGGGCGACTCCATGAGCTCCAGCGCTTCCAGCTTTCCGGCTCGCAGCACCAGCTTGTCCCGCCCGTACAGGTCGCCGAGGATGCGCAAGATGGCGGAGACGCGCCGCCTCAGCGCCTCCTCCTCTCGGGACCCGGCCGGGCGCGACCTGGGCCGCTTCCTCTTGCTCCACAGGCTCAACGGGAACCCCCCTGCTCGTCCACAACCTGCACCCGCAGCGTCGCCGTCACCTGCGGATGGAGGCTGACCGGAATCTGGTAGGTTCCCAGCGCCTTAATAGGCTCCTCCAGCTCGATCTTGCGCTTGTCGACGGCGAAGCCGCACGCCTTCGCCACCGCCTGCGCGATGTCGCCCGCCGTGACCGACCCGAACAGCCGCCCCGACTCGCCCGACTTCGCCGGCACTTTAACGACCGTCTTCTCCAGTTTGGCCGCGAGCTCCCTGGCGGCCGCCTCCTCCCTCGCGCGCTTCGCGTCGGCCTGACTCTTCGCCGCCTGCAAGCTTTTCAAGTTGGCCTCGTTCGCCTCGACTGCCAGGCCGCGCGGGATTAAATAGTTGCGGGCATACCCCTCGGCAACGTCAACGAGGTCCCCTTTATTCCCCAGTTTTTTCACGTTCGTCTGCAGAATCACTTTCACGGACGTGCCCCCCTTGTTGGCTGAAACGCTTCCTGAGGTGGAAGCCGGCGTCAACGATGCCCGTAAGCAAGCAGAGGAAGAGAAGGCCCGGCGCGAAGAGGAACATCCCAGCCAAAAGTGCGACGCGAAGAGGCCGGGCGACGCCCCAGCGTTCCAGGAAGTGCCACCCAACGGCGGCGCCTTGCACCACCAGGAACGAAGCCAGCACCAGATTGACGTTGAGCAAGAGGGTGGAGACCCACGGAATGTTTGCCGCTCCGGAAAGAAGCCACCCCAGGGCCGCCACGGTCACGTACCCCGCGGCGATCAGAGGCGGGAAGCGCCACGCGCCGAAGGGAGGCAGCGCCGCGACCTGGGCAAGGTCGCTGCCCAGGCGGGCCAGCAGCCAGCGGACCAGCGCAAAATCGACGACCGCCAAGGCGGCGGAGCCGAGGAGCACGCTGGCCGGAATGCTCCGCTGGATTTGCTCGATCTGCGCGAGCACCGCCTCGCGCACCTCCGCGGGCACTTCACCGCCCGCCTGGCTGCCCAGCATCGCCATCAAGCCCTCTTCCCAGAAGCGTGCTGCCACCTCGAACGGCGACTCTCCGGTGACGCGCTCGAACAAGAAAAACAGGAGGAATGTCGTCACAAGGGTGACAATGCTCGCCAACCCGATGATGTAACCCGCCCCGGCAAGTTCGCGCAAGCCCTCGCCCAGCGCGATCCCCAGCGCCAAGACGAGGAGGACCTGAGCCATGATGGCCGGGCTGAGCGTCAGCAGCGCGGCGAAGGCAGCCGCCCCCAAGGCCGCGTAAAAGCCCGCGGTCAGACCGTGCCGGTAGACGAGCGCGGCGAGCGGGACCGGTGCGATCAGCAACGAGAGGGGGAGGACGGCCAAAAGCGCCGTCGCCCCTGCGAGGAGCACCTTCTCGGTCCACGTTTCTCGACCGGTCTGGGCCTGCATCGACGCCTCACGCCTTTGTCTTATTCAAAGTGGCGGCCCAGTGCCGAAAAGTCACCGTACCACTCCTCAAATTCCTGCGCTCGCTCCACCGCAGCCCGCGCCTTTTGCCGCACCATCTCGTCCATTCGGTCGTACTCGACCCCCAGGCGCCGCCCCAAGGCGTAGGCGGTCATCGTCACGTTCGCCAGGCGGTCAAGCACCACGTCCTCCTGCGCCTCCCGCATGCCGCGGAACAGGTCGGCCACGCTGGACAACAGCTCCGTCTTAAGCCATTCGATCGTTTTGATGTTGCGCGCAATGTCGATGTCGACGCGGGGCTTCAACGGACGGCACCCCCACAGGGTCCGCGTGGGTGGCGGGAATGACCGCGAATGAGCGCTTTCGGCTTCGCAGCCTGGATGTCGTAGCCTAAAGGCACAGACTACCCAGTACTTCTGCTACGCCGACCGGTTATCCTCCCCCGACGTGGAGCCGCAAAAAGGATCCGCAGCGCATAAAAAAGCGGCACTCGCCCCGCCGGGCTGTGCCGCTTACCGTACGGATACACTTCTTGCAAGGCCCTTGCGGCCGGCGCTTAGCCGTCCTGCGTAAAGGGCAGAAGCGCCATAATTCGCGCCCGTTTGATGGCGCGGGTCAGCTGGCGCTGGTGGCGGGCGCAGTTGCCGGTGATGCGGCGGGGCAAGATCTTGGCCCGCTCCGACAGGAACCGGCGCAGGCGCCCCACTTCCTTGAAGTCGATGATCTCGATCTTATCGACGCAAAAACTGCACACCTTGCGGCGCTTTTTGCGATCGCGAGCCACGTTTTAAGACCTCCTCGTCCCGGGCGAGTCCCGCTAGAAGGGGACGTCGTCGGGATTAAAGTCGTCGACGGCGCCGAAACCGTCGACAGCGTCAAAGTCGGCCGGCGGGCGTCCGCCTCCGCTCCTGGGCCCGTCGGCGGGCCAGTCGAGGAACTGGACGTTGTCGGCCACCACTTCGGCCTGGCGGCGGCGCTGACCTTCGTACTCGTACTCCCGGATCTGCAGGCGGCCGTCGACGCCGACCAATCGACCCTTGCCCAGGTTGTTCGCGCACACCTCGGCCAGCTTGCGCCAAACGACCACGTCAATGAAGTCGGTCTCCCGCTCTCCCTGCTGGTTGGTGAAAGGCCTGTCGACCGCGAGGCGGAAGTTGGCGACTGCCGTGCCGTTTTGGGTGTACCTCAGCTGAGGATCGGCGACCAGCCTGCCAATCAGCACGATTCGGTTGAGCACGTTCACCCATCCTCACTCGGATTCGTCGCTGCGCCACAGAGAATGGGGCCGGTTCTCACGGAGTTGCGGGCTGAGCCGCTTCCTCGGGCTGCCCGGCAGCCTCCGCCGTGGCTCGATCTTCGGGCTCAGGCTGAGACTCAGACTCAGGCGCTTCCGCCGCCGGCTTCGCCACCTGAGACTCGTCCAACTTCACGATAATGTGGCGGACGATCTCGTCGGCGATCCGCAAAATCCGGTTGAGCTCGGCGACGACGGCGGCGCCTGCTCTAAACTGGATCACCACGTAGTAGCCTTCAGTGAGACCCTTGATCTCGTAAGCGAAGCGGCGTTTTCCCCATTTGTCGACTGTGAGCACCTCGCCGCCGTTGTCGGCGATGAGGCGCCGGTACCGCTCGACCTGTTCATCCAGCGCTTCACCCTCGATGTCGGGGCGAAGGATGAACATCACCTCGTAGGGGGTCACTGAAGCTCACCTCCTCCCTATGGACATAGCGGCCCCAGGCGACACCCTGGGGCAGGGAATTACTTGCGTATTATACCATTCGCGCGCAACAAGCACAAGCGCGAGGCGCCCAGTCCTTAGGCGCAACTCAACCTGCCGCCTCAGACATTGAACCGGAAGAGGACGACGTCTCCGTCGCGAATCGCGTAATCCTTCCCCTCGACGCGCACCTGGCCCGCCTCCCTCGCCTTGGCCAGGGACCCGGCGGCGACGAAATCGCTCCAGTCGATCACCTCGGCGCGAATAAAGCCCCGGCGCATATCTTCGTGAATCCGCCCGGCCGCATCGGGCGCCAACGTGCCCCGCGGCACCGGCCAAGCGCGGGTCTCGGGTCCCTTGACGGTGTAAAAGGTGATCAAATCGAGCTGCGCGTAAGCCGCTCGGATCAGGCGGTGCAGCCCCGGCTCGTCCACGCCCAAGTCGGCCAAAAACTCCCGGGCCTCTTGGGGATCGAGCTCGGCGATTTCCGCCTCCAGCGCCGCCGAGAAGGGGACGACGGCGGCCCGGTGACGCTCCGCCACCGCCCGCACCTCCGCCAACAGCGGCGAATCGCCCGCCAGATCGCCCTCGGAAAGGTTCGCTGCGTAAATGACCGGCTTCGCGCTGAGGAGGGAAAGCTCGTTGATGAGGGCCCGTTCCGGCTCCGACCACTGGGCCATCCGGACCGGTTCGCCGCGGTCGATCATCGCGGCGAGCCGCTCCAAGATCTCCATTTCGACCTGGTAGCGCTTCTCGCCGGTCTTGAGCATGCGGCTCGTCTTCTCCATCCGCTTTTGCACCGTCTCCGCATCTTTGAGCAAGAGCTCCATCTCGACAATCTCGATGTCGCGCGCCGGATTCAGCTCGCCGCTGACGTGGACGACATCGGGGTCGTCGAAACAGCGCACCACATGGATCAGCGCGTCCACCTGCCGGACGTGGGAGAGGAACTGGTTCCCCAGCCCCTCGCCCCGGTGGGCCCCTTTGACCAGGCCGGCGATATCGATGAACTCCAGCGTCGCGGGCGTCAGCCGCTCGGGCTGGGTCACCCGGGCGATCGCCTCCAGGCGGTGGTCGGGGACGGGGACCACCCCGACGTTGGGATCGATGGTGCAGAAAGGATAGTTGGCTACTTGAGCTTTGCCCCGCGTCAGCGCGTTAAAAAGAGTCGATTTGCCCACATTGGGAAGCCCCACCAGACCCGTTTTTTGCACCCATTCACACCCCCCTCGTATAGGGCTGCCCCCTTCCACCCCATACTAGGCGCGCCGGCGTCCAAAAGCAGGACGCCCCTGGCATTCCCGGTGCAAGGGAGCGATCTCGCATGGACTCGCAGCACCGATGGGACGCAGAGAAAGAGAGGCGGCTCATCGAGATGTTCCGGTGCGAGTACGCCCTGGAGGAGATGGCCAAGGAGCTGAGCCTGCCGGTCGACATGATTGAGGAGCGGCTGGCCGAGCTCATGCAGGATCCGGAGGAGCCGGGCGCCTCTCCTGTCAGGCGCTAAGGATCCTCCTCGATCCCCCGGCTGATGATCTCCTTCACCCCGCGTTCGAACTTGCGCCGCGGGAGCATCACCACGCGGGCGCACCCCAAGCACTTGATGCGGAAGTCCATGCCCGTGCGCAGCACTTCCCAGCGGTCGTCCCCGCAGGGGTGTTTCTTTCTGAGCCGAACGATGTCGCCCAGATAGAACTTCTGCGGCACCTGCACTGTCGACCTCCCGTCTTTCCCGCCAAGCTCTCTCCCCCAAGTTACCATGGAAGCCCCTGGCGAGGAAGGCCCTTGTCGCTAAATGGGGTGCAACTTCTCAAAAGGGGAGGCCGTCCGCGCTCACGAACGTTCACCTTTGCAACCTCCCAAAGAAGTGCAACAGCCCAAAGAAGCGGGGGATTCGATTGCAGACGGGATTTTCGGGAATGATGCGCGATAAGCGGGCGCTGCTGGCCCTGGCCGCCGCCTTTGCGCTGGGCGCCGCGCTCGTCGCGTGCGCGTTGACGCTCACCTCCGCCGCGGAGAACGGCGATGTGGTCGCGGTCGTCAACGGCCGTCCGCTCACCAAGGCGGAGTTTTACGAGCGCCTCGAACTGGAGGCCGGCGAGGCGGTCCTGGAACGGCTGATCGCGGAGATCTTGGTGGAACAGGCGCAATCGACCCGCAACGCCGCAGTCTCGGAGGATGAGGTCGAGGCGGAAGTGGCCAAGATTCGCGAGGCGTACGACTCCGAGGAGGAGTTCCTCGACGACCTGGCTCGCTTCGACCTCACGCCCGAGCGGCTGCGCCATGAGATCCGCCTCAGCCTGATCCTCGACCGGCTCAGCCAAGAAGGGGTCGTGGTAACGGACGACGAGATCGCAGAGTACTTTGCGGCCAACCGGGAGCTCTTCGACCAAAAGGAGGCCGTGGCCGTAAGCCACATTCTCGTCGAGACAAAAGAAGAGGCCGAGGCCATCGCCCGCCAGCTGCGGGAAGGGGCCGATTTCGCGGAGCTGGCCCGGGCCAAGTCGATTGATACGGCCAGCGCCGTGCAAGGAGGCGCCGTCGGCTACATCGAGCGCGACGCGCCCATCGCTTCCTCGTTCAAGGAGGCGGCCTTCTCCTTGGAGGTAGGCGAGATCTCGGCTCCCGTCGAGTCCGAGTTTGGCTGGCACCTGATCAAAGTGACCGACCGGCGCGCCGCGCGGGAGGCGACGCTGGAGTCGAGCCGGGAGCAAATTCGCTCGCTTTTGATGCAGGAGAAGGCGCGTCCCGTCGGGGAAGTGATCGATGAGCTGCGCAGCGAAGCCACCATCGAGGTCCGCTGGAGCCGGTACGCGTACCTGGCCAATGAGCCGGCGCCCGCGGCGGGCCAAGAGGCTGAGCGCGCGCAAGACGGCGAGGAGTAAGCACCCCCCGGGCCGCGGCGGGAGGGGTGTCGCGGCCCTTGCTCCCGCCCTTAGGAGTGAACGCCTTGGCCAGTCCCACGGAGCACGTGGTATCGAGGTGCGGGCTGTACTGCGACACCTGTCCGGCCTTTCAAAACGGGCTGTGTCCCGGCTGTCCCCACCTCGAGCGGGGCGAATGCGTCGTCCGGGAGTGCGCGGAGCGCAAGCGCATCGCTTCGTGTTACGACTGCGAGCTCGACTCGTGCCATCACTTTGAGGCCTACGCGGCCCGCCGGCGGCTGATGCGCCAGCGAACCAAAGCGCTGCTGGCCCGCTCTCGAGCCCAAGGAGGCGCCGCCGGCGCGGCCCGCGGAGGCTGCGGCGCGGGCGGGTGCGGCGGCTGCGGCGGGTGCAGCGCGGGCGGATCTGGGTGCTCCGGGTGTGCCAGCGCCGGTGCGTGCGGCGCGGCGAGGGCGCTGGCCGCCTTGGCAGAGCTGATCTAGACGCTCCCCGGTCCGTACTGGGCGTACCACCCCGGCGGGGCCACGTCCTCGGCCCGGTAGGCGTGACTCGGCACGCGAAACCACGGCCGCCCGTGGCCAGCGGCAATCTCGGCCAGGCGGGCGAAGCGGGCGCGCATTTCGCCCTCGATGAAGCGCCGGCGCTCCGGCCCGTCCGCCATCGTCACCGCCTCTTTCCAGATGGCCCGGCCGCCCACAAATCCCGAGGCGCCCGAGCGACAGGCCGCCTCGAGCTGGGCGGCGTAGGTCGGGAAGTCGACGCCGGCGCTAAGAAGCGCCCACGGAACCCGGCAGGCCTCCGTGAGCCGCTCACAGGCGCGGCGCCACTCCCTTTCCCCGCCGCCCAGGGCCGGGTGATGCGGAAACTCCACCTTGTAAAGATCGATGTCGAAGCGGGAGAGCGCCCGGGCGCTTTCGACGATCAGGTCCTCCCGTTCCCGGAGGAACGCTTCCTCGGGGGCGTTGCCGTCGGTAGGGTAGACCAGGCACTCCAGCATCAAGGGCAGGTCCAGCCGGGCGCAGGCCGCGGCCACCTCCGCCACGAGCGCCTCCTGGCGCGCGGCCGCCTGCGGACGCCGCGGGTTGAAGTAGACCAACAGCTTGGCCGCGTCGGCGCCCATGGCCTTCACCTTCTCCACGCTCCATCCTTCCAGGAGGCGGCTCACCCGCTCGCCGGCCACCTCGGCGTACCCGGTCTCCTCGACGGCCACGACCAGGCCGCAGGTGCCCGCCAGCGCCCGCCCGGCCACGGCGGGCCCGGCACCGTACTCGGGATCGAGGAGCACGCCCGTCGCTGCGCTGGAGAGCGCCCCTACAATCTCTAACTTGATCTGGACCACTCGCTCGTAGGTGGGCTCGGCGCCGGTCGCGGCAAGCATGCGGCGCAGCGCGCCCCGCTGATCGCAGGCCAGGATGTGAAAGGTCCCGCCCGGCGCCGCCAAAGTGGTGAGAGCGCGAATTTTGCCCAACGTCAGGCGCGCCATCCCCTATGCTCCTTCCTCGGCTGCGGGGTAGGGGTAAATCGTAACCCCCTGGACAACGCGGTTGATCACCCGGTTGCGGCTGGGCGAATCGGGCGCCAGGCCCAAGCCCATCCCTTTGTGCAGGCCGAAAAGCTGCGCAGGCACCACCAGCAGCGGAGTGACTAAATCGTCGGGGAGAGCAAACCGCCCGGCGGGATCGAATTCGAGCACATGGTGAGCGCTCTGCCGCCACAGCGGGTCGGCCTGGCCGCACAGGACGACGCGCGCCGCTCCCAAACCCTTGGCCGCCAGCTCCCGCACCAGATCGGTCTCGTAGCGGCGCCGGTACGGCGAAGCGGAGAAGAAGAGGACGACGAGCGTCGCCGGGTCGATCCCCGCCATCGGCCCGTGCCGCAGGCCCAGCGTCTCTTCCGCTTTCCCCAGCACCGCGCCGTCCGTCATCTCCTGCACCTTAAGGTGCGACTCCAACGCGGCGCCGTAGAAGGGGCGGGCGCCGACAAAGAAGGCCCGCTCGATGGGCCGCTGCGCGACCGAAGCCATCAGCGCGTCCGCTGCGCGCACGAACGCGGCGCCCGCTTCCGCCAGCGCGGCGCTCACGTCACGCCAGGCGCCGGTGTCGCTTAAGAAACCAAGCCCCAGCGCCGCGACGACCATCCCGGTAAAGGAGCTGGTCATCGCCAGGCCCCGGTCGTTCGCCTCCTGCGGAAGGAGGACGATCTGCGCGGGCCGCCGGCCGTCGCGGGCCAGCTGCGCGAGCTCCCCCTCTTCATTGCACGTAATGACGATGTGCCGCACCGCGTCCTGCCGCAGCGCTTCCGCCAAACGGAAGGCGGCGTTCCCCTCCGGACTGTTTCCGGAACGGGCAAAAGAGATCAGGGCAAAGGGGCGACGGGGCAGGCACGTTTCAGGATCCATCACGATCTCCGTCGAAGGGACTGCCCGCACCGGCAGGCCCAGCCTCGCCGCGAGCGCGGCTTCGGCCGAGACGCCGACGAAATAAGAGCTTCCCGCGCCCGTCAGGACGATCTCTTCGCAGCCGTCAAGGAGCGAGCGCAGCCGGTCCGCGAGCTCCGCCACCCGCTCCGCCGTCTTCCGCCACACGCTGGGCTGCTGCGCGATCTCGGCCGGCGTGTGCCGCACGCCCCGCCGCTCCTGCTCCGCCGGCTCCAGTTGCAGCAATTGGTCAAGCGTCACCGGTCACCACGAACCTCCTGCCTTGGCATACTTCAGCCCGTGCAGCCCCACCGCGGCGGCTCCCAGGACCCCGGCCTCGCCGCCCAGCGCGCTGGCGCGCACCTCTTTCCCGCGCCCGTAAGTCGGTGAGAGCGTTGCGAAGGCCCCTTCGATCTTCTGCCACAAAAAGGGTCCGCCCCGGGCGATCACCCCTCCGCCGAGGACCAGCAAGTGGGGGTCGTAGGCTCGCAGGCCCGCCAAAATCGCCAGGGCGATCCCCCGGGCCAGCCGCTCCACCAGCTCCAAGGCGACGGCATCCCCCTCCCGGGCGGCCTGCATGATGTGGTCGCCCTGAAGCGCCGCCGGATCGCCGCCGCACAGCTCCCTCAGGCGCGTTGGCCACTGGGCGTCGAGCATCTCCCGGCCCCAGCGCAGCAAGGCGCGCCCGGAGGCGACCGTCTCCAAACAGCCCCGGTGTCCGCAGCCGCACGGATACCCGTCGGGCACCACGGGAATGTGGCCGATCTCCCCCGCGTCCCGCCGTCCCCGCAGGAGCGATCCCCCGATCAGCAGGCTGGCAGCCAGGCCGGTGCCCACGCTGATAAAGAGAAGCCCTTTCTCAGACCCCTGGAGCCGCCTCCCGTGGCCGAAGTGAAACTCGCCCAGCCCCGCCGCTTTCACGTCGTTTTCGACGAAGGTGGGGCGGTTCGCGCGGGCGCGCAGCGCGTCGGCCAGGGGCATCGGGGGATCGGGAATCGCCAGGTTGCTGCTCCCCCACCAAAGTCCTGTTTCGGGATCGACCGGTCCCGGCGCGCCGACGCCCAGGGCAAGCACCTCGTTCCACGACCGCCCCGAGGCGGCCACCCCTTTTTCGATGCCGGACCAGATCACGTCAAGCACATCCATCCCCGGCTGCCGGCTGGGCACCGACGCCGCGCCGAGGATGCGGCCGTCGACAGCGACGACGGCCGCCGCCACCTTCGTTCCGCCGATATCGACGCCGACCAACACGCCGCTCATCGCCGATACACCACTTCACCGCCGGCCACCGTGAGGACGACGTCGAGCGTTTCGTCGAGCGCGACCAGATCCGCGTCGCAGCCGGGCGCCAGGCGCCCCTTCCCCTCCAGCCCCACCAGGCGGGCGGGATTGAAGGAAGCCATCTGCACCGCCTCGGCCAGCGGCGCGCCGGTCGCGGAGACAAAGGTGCGCACGATGGCGTTCATGGGGGCGACGCTGCCGGCCAAAGAGCCGCCCTCGACCCAGCACCGCCCTCTTTCTTTAATCACGGCGCCTCCTCCGGGCCGGGGGTAACGCCCGTCGGGCAGGCCCGCCCAGCGGGTGTTGTCGGTGACCAGCGTGATCCCGTCAGCCCCTTTGGCCCGGTACAAGATCCGCATGACGACGGGATCCACGTGGTGCCCGTCGGCGATCAGCTCCGCGTTGAGCTCGGGGCGCGTGAGCGCGGCGCCCACCACGCCCGGATCACGGTGATGCATCGGCGGCATCCCGTTGAAGGTGTGGCAGACGCTCTTTAAACCCGCTGCGATTGCCCGCTCCATCTCCTGGTACGATGCCGTCGTGTGCCCCGCGGAGGGGACAACGCCTGCGGCGACCATCCGTTCGATCACCGCCAGGGCGCCGGGCAGCTCCGGCGCGATGGTCATGTAGCGCAAAGAGCCGCCGGCCGCCTCGGCCATCCGGTCGAACTCGGCGACGGACGGGGACCGCATCGCGGCCACCGACTGGGAGCCCCGGGCGCGTGGGTCGGGCGAAAGGAAGGGGCCCTCCAGATGGATCCCCGCGATGTGGGCCCCCGGAGCCTTCGCGGCGCCGGCCTCGTGGACCATCCGCAGCTGGGCCAGGAGCTCTTCAAAGTCGGCCACGCCCCCCAACGTGGGTAGGAACGCCGTCGTCCCCTGGGCCGCCAGTCGCCGGGAGACGGCAAAGAGCGCCTCCGGGGACTCCCCGCAGTGAAGCCCGCCGCCGCCGTGGACGTGGATGTCGACGAAGCCCGGGGCCAGCGTGGCGCGCCCCAGGTCGATCACCTCCGCACCCTCGTGCGCCGGAGCCTGCCTGCGCGGCCCGATCCATTCGATGCGCGAGCCCTCAATCAAGACGACGGCGTCGTCGATGCAGTCGAACGGCGTCAGCGCGCGGGCAGCGTAAAACGCCCGTCGAAGCGCCATCAAGGGCCCCCCTTTTCTCGTGTTCCGCTGCCTTTCGCCAAAGAGCGGCGCGCCTTGTTACAGCGCGACGCTCCGCCCGGTCTCCTTGCTCTCGTTCGCCGCCTCGAGGAAGCGGATCACCTCGATGCTCTCTTCATCGTCGACCGGCGAACGGCCCGTGCGGAAGAACTCCATCACCTTCTGCAGCAAGAGCGCGTAGCCCGGAGGCTGGCTGGCGGCGCTGGCCTGCACCACTCCTTCGGCTGTAAAGAGGGTGGCGCCGAACCCTCCGACCTTCTCAATGCGGTAGCCGTACACGACGCCCAGGCGCCCGTCCTCCCACTGGCCGACCACCACGTCTGCGATGGGCGTACTGTGCACCTGCACGCTGCGGCAGCCCCGCCCCATGTGCGCGTAAAGGATCTCGGCGCTGTGAATCCCGTACCAGAACATACCGGGAAAGTCGGACAAGATCGCGTTGGGGCCGTGCACCTCGGCTCCCAGGACGCGTCGGCCCGCCGACGCCTCGGCCAGCCCGGCGGCGTAGCGCAGCGACGACGCCGAAAAGACCGGCGAGCCGTGCCGCTTGGCCAGTTCAAAGATCTCCCGAGCCTCCTGGGTCGACGTCGTCAAGGGCTTGTCGATGAAGACGGGCTTGCCGAAGGGAGCCAGCCGGCGAAACTCCTCCAGGTGCGTGCGGCCGTCGACGCTCTCCAGCAAGATCGCGTCGGAGCGCTCCGCCACCGCCTCGATGGAATCCAGAATCTCGACGCCGAACTCGTCGCGCATGCGGGCGGTAATGCCCTCGACGCGATCCCGGCTGAGCGCCATCTGCGGGCTGCCGCCGGGGTAGGCGTAAAGCACCTTTCCTCCGGGCACGTGGTGCGGGTCGCTGGCGTTGTTCAACAGGTTCGCGAACGCCGGACAGTGAGATGTGTCCAATCCGATCATGCCGATCTTTAAATCGCTCATCGCCGTGAGGCCTCCTTAGGACGTAGGCGTTACCTGGTCTTAGTTACCCCTAGCCCGCAGCAACTCCTTTCGCCACCTTCGGCTTGCGCGGCGACCGGACGTTGCCGGGCGGCGTGGGGTAAAGGTACGCCGTCCGGGAAACGCTCTTACTGGCCCCAAAGCGCCACGAAACTCGCGACGAGAGGAGCGTTCCGCCGTGAAGATGGAAGCGGTGAAAAAAGAGCTCGAGGACTGGGGAGAGATCATTGTCACCACGGACGCCGGCGACCGGTACGAGCTCCATTTGGGCGACACGGAGTTCGACATGGAACGGCGCGTCATCGTCTTGACCACCCCCGACGCGCAGCATGTGATCGACGGCGATTCGGTGGTCAACATCAAGAAGCACTACGGACACCGGCTCGACTGAACCTGCAAGGCGCGGCCGGCCCGCCGGGGCCTGCCGCGCGGCGACTTTGCCCCGCGTTCGCCTCGCCGCCCGGCAGGTCCCGGACGTCTTCGCTCGAAAGCTACTGGCAGGAGTTCATTTCCGCCATTCAGGAGTGAAGACGATGCGAGTCGGCATCATGGGCGCTCACGACGGCCACATCATGGGCATGGTGCGCAGTGCAGAGGCCGCCCCCAATGTGGAGCTGGTCGGTATCGTCGAGCCCAGCGACGCCCACTACGAGCGGGTCGCGAAAGGGCGCCCCCTGCCCCGGTACCGCACCTTGGAAGAGATGATCGAAAAAGCCCGTCCGCAGCTCATCTTGGAGGGGCTCAATCACCGGGAGAAGACGGAGCTGGTCGAAACCGCCGCGGCGGCCGGCGTCCACCTCTTGCTCGACAAACCCCTTTGCCACTCCATGGACGACTGGAAGCGGATGAAAGCGGCGGTCGACAAAAGCGGCATCAAGCTCTCAATGTGGTTCACGTCGCGCAGTTACAAACCCTTCGTCGCCCTGCGCGAGCACATCCTCGCCGGCCACCTGGGCCAGCTGGTCAGCTTCATCTCGACGCACCCTCACAAGTTGGGGCCGAACAGTCCCAAGTGGTACTACGATCCCGAGGTGTACACCGGCGTCTTCCACGACTTGGCCTGCCACGGCGTCGACCAGATCCGCTGGCTGGCCGGTTGCGAGTTCACCGGGGTGCACGCCGTCGCGACGCGCATGCGGGAGCATCCCGGCCCGCTGGACGACCACGTCCAAGCCTCGTTCACGCTTGAGAACGGCGCCTGCGCCCTCCTGACGGCCGACTGGCTGACGCCGCAGCAGTCGCCCTCCTTCGGGGATACCCGCTTCATCATCATGGGGACCAAAGGTTCGGCGCACCTGCGGGCTTACGCCGGAAACCACCTGCTCATCGTAAGCGACGAGATCGGCATCGTGGAGCCCTCCTTCGACCACATCCCGGAGCGTCCGTTCGTCCAGGAGATGGTCGAGGCGCTCGAGGCGGGCCGCGAGCACTTCATCTCGACCACCGACGTCTTCGCGGTCGCCAAGGCGTGCCTCATCGCCCAAGAGTCGGCCCGCCAAGGAGGACGTTTCCTCCCGATTGATCCGATCTGATCAGATCTTGCGTCCAGCGGCGCGCAATCGGCGCGGGCTTTGGACGGCCCGCGCCGATTGCTCTGCGCCCGCGCCCGGCCGCGACGTCAGGATAGGCCCATCGCTTGGCAGTTTCTGAGGCTGATGGCCAGGCTTTCAAAGGGATCGCGCTGGCAGATGTCCTGCTCGATGCAGTACCACTCGACCCCCGCCGCGCGGCAAGCCTCGATAATGGCGGGCCAGTTGAGGTTCCCTTCGCCCACCTCGGCCATCAACACCTCGCGCCCTCGCACCGTCATATCCTTCAGGTGCAC
>k87-2126372_pt1 | contig 17021 bp, 17 predicted proteins | sample MGYA00084031_6733416 | MGnify analysis MGYA00084031
CGCGGTGCGCACCGCGTTTCACCTCTGACAAGGAGATACAGTGCTGACCGACCTGGACGAGACACTATTCCACCAACTTCCGCAGCCCTTCTCCACAGTCGCTACCAGCGACCATCGCTTCTTCGATCGATTCTGGTTCTGCGGGGCGGATCCGACGGGTGGACCCGCCTTCTTCGCGGGCTTCGGCCGCTATCCGAACATGGGCACCCAGGACGGGTTCCTATGCCTGTTGGACGGCGGTACCCAACACAATCTTCGCGTGGCGACCCAGAAACCCGTCAACGAAGGCCTCCTGGTCAACGCAGTCGGCCCGCTCAGGGTGGAGATCCTGGAACCGTACCGCCACGTGGCCCTGACTTTGAACACCACGGAGCTGAGCGCGCAATTGCAATTCAGGACGACGCTCGCACCACGGCTGGAACGCCAGCACACCGAGATCCGGAACGGACGTGTCCTCCAAGAACAGCAGCGCTATGTTCAAGTCGGTCGCTGGGACGGCGTCATCTCCGTACACGGCAAGCGCTATGAGGTGACGGACTGGTGGGGAGACCGGGACCACGCATGGGGCGTTCGAGTGGACGTCGGCGGTCTTGAACCACCGGACATGAGCGAACGGACACGTAGCCTGACCGTGTGGTGTAGCTTCTCCACCGCGTCATGCCATGGGATGTTCCAGCTCCGCGAATACGCCGATCAACGACCGCGCTACATCGACGGCACGCTGTACCGCGACGGCAAGGCCGTGGAAGTCGTCGGTATCGACCCTCAGATCGAGTTCGTCGAAGGCACGGCGACTTACAGGGAGGCCACGATCCGGCTACATCTGGAAGACGGTACAACGACCGAAGTCGTGGCTGAGCCGCTCACCGAATGTGCATGGGCAGGACGTGGCGGAGGCTACAGTCGAGGTTTCCGTGACGGTCGAGGGTTCGGTGCCCGGCGGGGAGAAGTCGTCGAATACGACGTCTACGACGTCAGCGACGCGGCTCAGGTACTGCTGGACGGCATGTCGATCCCCGGTGGCCACCGTGAGCAGATAGCCCGACTGACCGTCGACGGCGAACCGGGCGTGGGACATCTTCCGATCATGGATCGGAGTGGTCGGCTGCCCGGCTAACCCGCGCTGGGCTTGTTCCAACGCCGGCGCTTGCCTTCCGCACTCGGACGACCGTCCGGTCAGCGCCGAGGTCCCGTGAACGTGTCGACCATCCACGGTCGCTGCCGTTCCAACCGGTGCCGCAGATATTCACGACTCGCCACCCGGGCGGGATCACTCGCATCCGGCAGAGCCGCGATCAAGATGGCCAGGGCATCCCGAAGGCATTTGGACTCCTCGCCGAGTCGCGCGACCGTGGTCACCGCTTCCACCTCGTCCGCTGCCTGCAACATCCGCTCCGCCGCGTGGCGCGGTCCTTCCGGAAGCGTGGGTAACCAGGTGGTCAGCAGAGCACGAAGTTCGGCATTGTCCTCGAGCAATGCGGGTTCCTCGTGGTCGATCCGACTTCGCACCGAGCGAAGCAACTGGATCACGGTACGGCACAGACTCGCCGTATAGCCATCGTCGTCGGCTGTGACGTTCGGAGCTATGTCCTGCTCCATCGTGGCGATGACCGCGGTAAGTACTTCGGGAACGGTTGGCTCGATCACGCGGTAACTCCTCGTTCCGGTGCGAATCCACACGCCACGCCGAGTTTGAGTTGACTGCGGTACTGCACCTCTGTCGCGTTCCACACCAGTCGTATGCTGCTCGCGCCGTTGCGCACCTGATGTGCGCTGTGATGTGCGTAGCAGAACTGGATCAACCCGTAACAGCCACGGTAGTAATCGAGTCTTTCCTGTGAGATCTCGATCCCCGTTCGCTCTCGGTAGTACTCCAGGGCCTCAGGCCAGCCCCATAGCCTCCGCCCATCCCGGATGATCTCAGGCACCAAATCCTGCAACTGCGCGAAGTCGTAGGCGGGGTCCCCGAGCCGCCACAGCTCCCAATCGCTCATCGCCACGATCCGACCGTCCGCCCACACCTCCTCGCCGTGCCCGTTCGTTCCTTTACACAGCGCGATGCATGGGGCGTCGGTGGGAGCGCTGTCACGCAACTGGGACAAGGCCTCCGTCACTTCAGGAGCCGGTTCGAACTGGAACGTGGCGAGCCAGGACTCTATGTCGTCCAGCAGGGCCGTTGCGCAATACTCCGTAGAGTCGGGTACCGTTCCTATCTCGTCGAAGCGGAGTGCACGCCAGTCAGTCATGTGCACCAGCGCGAGTTTGTCCAGATGCTCCTTGGACGCAGCGATCTTCCGTTCATCATCCGCTGGATCAGCACTGAACAAAAACGGTAAGCGCCAGTTGCCATCGACCTTGGTCCGAACGTAAGCCGGTCGGCCATCCGGCTTCCAGTCCGGGTCCTCTTCCATCCACAGCGCGCGCGATACCGGAACGTCACTATCGGCGAGTCTCCGGTACACCTCGTACTCTTCACGAAGTGGCATGGGTATCACATTGCCGTCCGGAAGATCTCTTCTGACCACAAAGGACTGATTTGAAGAAACCCCGTCTTTGGTCAGAACTGCATCGACGATCCACGTCTCCCGAGAGACGCCACGTGACACTCGGCCAACCCGCTCGACCGACACCTCGTCGACATCATGTCGAAGACGATGCCGGAACCATTCACTGACGTCGCCTAAGTCCGTCAACCGAATCACAGCCGGATCCTCTGTCCACTCGACGCCGCACGCAACACCGTGTCGATCAACTCATGCCTACGAACCCCATGATCGAAGTCAGGTAGCTCCGCACTCCCCGTGCGGAGATCCTCCAGTAGTAATGCGTAGGCGTTGGCGAGGTTGGCAGCAGGAGCTCCCGGTTGCTCCCGGAAGGCCGGCACGAGGTGATACTTGTCGGGGACCGGTAGCTCTACGAGCTCACGAGCATCCCCATGCGCGCCACGCAAGACAACAGGTGCGAGTTGGAGGTGGCCGTGATCCCCGGCGATGACAAGGTCCCCCTCAGTACCGTTGATCTCCCAGTGGAAGTTGGTGCCACGCGAACGACCACCACGGAAATGGATCGACGCGACAGCACCTTCCTCCAACAATCCGTGCACGGCGATCTGATCGTCAGCGGTCTTCTCGATGAGCTCACCGGAGGCACGATCACGCACACGAGGCTGTCGATTCGCCAGCATCGAACTGACTTCGATGAACTCACCCAGACACAGCGTCAAGGCGTCAGTCACATGGCCGAAGGGGATCGCCAACATCGTCGAGCCCCCGTCTCGGTCGAGTACATACGCGGTGCGGGAATCGGCTTCCGCACCCCATGACATACCGGATGCCACCACGGTGGTGGACAGCACCTCACCCACCCAGCCGGCCGCGAGTAGATCCCTGAGGTACCGGATTATGGGTGCTGAACGGGCTTGAAGACCCACGAATGCGCGCACTCCCTTATCGCGCGCCGCATCAGCGAGGGACTTCGCCTCCGCAGCCGACATCGCGAGCGGCCACTCGCAATAGACATTTTTGCCCGCGTCGATCGCCGCGCGGACGACATCGTAGTGTTTGGCGGCCTGGACGGCAACGACAACGAGATCGACTTCCGGACACTCAGCGAGCTCCTCTGCCGACCCGAACGTCCACGGCACCCCGTAGCGCTCTCCCGAGACCTTCGCTGATTCCGAGGAGCTGCCGGCCAGCGCGGTCACCTCATACCCGTCCACAGCGGCCAGAGCAGGAATATGAGCTTGAGCCGCCCATCCCCCGGAAGCACTCAACCCCACCAAACCAACCCGAACAGGTCCTCGTTCCCGACCATTGGAATGCATCGTCATCGCCCCATCCAGAACCGCTTGTCAGCTCACAGACATCACTTCGGTGACCACGCCATGCCCTGAGAAAAGTTATTCCCCCTTCCTGCCAATTACTCTAGTATTAGAGTAGATGTCCCGGCAATCAGGAGCACGGCAGGGAAAGGCTGGCACGACAGTGGCGAAGCGAAAGAACATCGACTCCACCGACATAGCAGGGGGTGCGATCACAGATCCTGTCGAATGGGCAAACCATTATTGGTCCAAATTCGAGCTTGGTGAGCAACGGGAAGCATTTCTCGCCATGAGCTCAACCCTTCGCCTGCATCGAATCATGTCCGACACCGTGGAGAGGGAACTACGTGCCTACAGCCTCAACCTGACCGACTACCTGGTTCTCATGACACTTGAGCTGAGCGAGAACGGCACCCGGCTGCTCAGTCGCCTCGCTTGGAACCTGCTCGTACACGCCACCACCATTACACTCGCCGCCGACCGATTGGAAAGAAGAGGTCTTCTTCACCGGAATCCGCATCCCACCGACCGACGAGCCACGTGTGTGACGATCACTGACGAAGGCCGGGAGCTCACCCGAAAAGCCACCGACACCCTCCGAGGGGTGCAATTCGGCCTGGTGGGCAGCACCCCGGCTCAACAACAGAAACTGCTCTCTATTCTTGCCGCTCTACGCTCCGTCGCCGGGGACATCGACCGTGCACACTGACGCTACTGTCGTCCGCCCTGCCCGATCTGGCGCCGCAGACGAGCGGCCTTGCCCGCCATCCCCGCCGCGACAACACCCACGAGCACCCCGTCGAGCACGCACGTAGCGAGGAAACGACGCCCGTCGTCTTCCTCGATCGTGACATCCGTGTCCGGCCCGACCTCTCCGAACACCTGAAGCTTCAGCCCGAACTGGTCACTCCACACATACGGCACGGCGATCTCACCACACGGCAGACCACGCATGTCCCGGGCCGCCACCCGCGCCTGCTCCCCCGCGTTCGTCCAATGCTCCACACGGTGATGGCGGCCGGACGGACCCCGCCAGGCCGCGACATCACCCACTGCCCACACCCCGGCGACATTGGTCCGGCCGCGCTCATCACACAACACGCCGTCCTCAACGTCGATCCCACTGCCCGCCAGCCAGTCCGTCTCGGGCACGGAACCGATACCCGCCACCACGACGTCAACGTCGAGCTCGGCACCGTCGGTCAATACGGCACGTATGTGATCTCCGATCCGGGTCAGTTCGGCCACTCCGGTTCCGCACCGCAGATCCACGCCGGCCTGCCGGTGCCACCTGGCTACGAGCTCCCCGACTCTCTCCCCCAACACGCGCATCAGAGGAGCCGGCTGAGACTCGACGAGATGAACCCTCAGCCCCATCTCACACAAACTCGCCGTCACTTCACACCCGATGAACCCGGCACCGACGACGAGTGCCGAGCGCGCACCTTTCAGGGACTGCCGTAACGCGAGGCAGTCGTCCAGAGTACGTAGTGTGTGCACTCCGGGAAGGGATTCGGCACCCGGCAGAGATCGGGCACGTAACCCGGTCGCGATGACCAACTGGTCGTAGGTGAGTGTCCGGCCGTCGGCAAGCTCGATCTGCCGCTGCCGCGGTTCGAGCGTGGTCACTGCCGTCCCCAGGCGCAGGCTGATGTCGTGTTCGGCGAAGAACGCGTCGTCACGCAACCGGATGTCAGCCACCGAGCGGATGCCCTGCAGCACCTCCTTCGACAGCGGCGGCCGATCGTAAGGTGGTGTGGACTCCGCCCCGATGAGGATCAGGTCACCGTCGTACTCCGCCCTCCGGAGTTCCTCGGCTACGCGGACGCCAGCAAGGCCCGCGCCTACGATGACAATCGTCACCGCGTGGCCTCCGTGTTGAACGTGCATCGTCCATTGGTCAGCACGACCGTGCCGTCATCCTTACGCGTACGGAACGCGGCTTGTCCGTCGCTTGTGGCCCAGATGTCGACATGGAGGGTGTCACCGGGGAAGACCGGTGAGGCGAACCGCGCGTCCATGCTGCGCAAACCCGCGGCGTCTCCCCCGGCCAAGGTGTGTAGCAGAGCCCGACCGGTGAAGCCGTAGGTGCACAGACCGTGCAGAATGGGCCGGTCGAACCCAGCACGGCGGGCGAAAGCCGGGTCGGAATGGAGCGGGTTACGGTCGCCTGAGAGCCGGTAGAGCAGAGCTTGGTCCTCCCGCGTTGAATACGTGACGGTGTGATCGGGCTCGCGTTGTGGCGGCTCCCACGAGGAACTCGGCCCACGATCGCCACCCCAGCCACCGGCACCGCCGATGTAGAACGCGGACCGGGTTCGGAACATCGTCTCGCCGGTCCCCTCGTCCACGGATTCCGCCTCGGTGACGACCAATGCGGCTTTCCCCTTGTCGAACATGTCGACGATCCGCGTGGTGGTGAGAACCGCGCCCTTCGGGGACAGCGGTCGCAGTACCTCGACACCCTGCTCTGCGTGCACCAGTTTGGCCCAGTCGAAGGTACCGAACTTCTTGAAGATCCCTGGGTCCACGCTCAGCACCACCGGGTAGGTGGGCAGCACCTGCTGCTCGACACCCTTCGTGTTCTCAGTGGTGTAGGCGAGTTCATCGATACCCGCTCCCACCCCGAGCGCGTAGAGGATGCAGTCTTTGCTGTCCCAAGCAGTGCGCTTGGGACCCGACTCAGCGCCGACCGCGTTCGGATCCAATGCCATCGAAGCAATGTCCTTTCACGAAATTGCGTGTCAGTCACGGTTCGGAGGACCAAGGTGAACGCATTCACCCGGTCGGAGCCTCCGTACGACCCGAGGGCTTTCCCCGATATACATCCGTTCCCCCTCGATCAGTCCATCCGCGTCGATCGGCCACACGATCAATGCCCGATACTCGACGAGATACCAAGCCGAGGACTCAACCTCGTCCATGGAAGCGAAACCCCGCCGCATCAAGAGATCGCCGGTGTAGGCATGTCGGAAGATCCCTTCGGTGACCACGGTATCGTGCTCGACCAGGACGTTCGTTATCTCGAACTCCAGGCGGTTCTTACCGATCGCGATCGACGCTTCGTAGAACGCCTTCACCTCGTCATAGCCCTTGGGGCCGACCGAATCCGAGGCACCCCAAACCTCGTAGACCGGTTGCGCGACCAAGGTCCTCATCAGGGCGGGAACGTCACCTCGGACTTCCTCCCGTACATGTCGGGCGACGATCTCCAGATTCGCGCGTTTACGGGGATCGGACTCGGCTTCGGCTCTCGCCGCCAACAGCTGCCAACTACGTTCGGCGTCGGGATGGAGCTCGACGATCACCGTTACCTCACTCGAAGCCGTAGGGCCGGAACGGCCCGTCGAGGAACAATTCGGTATGCCCGGCTCCGGTCCAGCGACGACCGTCCGGGGCGATCGTCTCGATCCGGGAGACGTATTCCTTGCCGATCAACCCCTGGATCAGGGTTCCGTTGTACATCCGGAAGTCCAGAGGCTGGCGAGAGAAATCGAATTCGTCCCATTCGATCGCGGGTTGCTCGGGACCGTGATAAGTACGGAACGATCCGCCATCACGCCAACTACCCGCTTGATAACCGAGTGTTGCTGTCACCCATGCGGGTGCCGCAGGACGTACGTGTTGTACCCATTCACCGCCGTCCGCGTCAGTCAGCGTGATTGTCGCTTCCGCAAGAATCCTCGTGCCCCCAACGAACTCCAATTGATGGCGGCCGGCGACCAGCTCGACGCTCTCGCCCTCCCAGCCGAAGTCGAGTCGCCCCTCGAACGGCGTACCGAACGTGTCGTTCATCGGTACCTGTTTGCCATCCGGGGATTCGTGGATGGCGTAGAAGCCGGATAACTCCCCGGCACCGAACAACGTCCAGAACCGGAGGGCCCGAGGCACCCCTTCAGGCTCCGCGGGTGGCAACCATTTCGGATCCGGCGCCAACGGGGGTCGCTGATGGTACAAGCCCCAGGAGTGATCGCGGCTGGCGTACCACTCTCCCGGTTCCACGTCGATGCGTTCGCCGTCGATCTGCAACCAACCCCGCGCGGTACCGCTCTGGGAGTACCGCGTCTGATCAGTGATCGGTCGTCCCCCGTGCGTGGCGAAGTGATGTGCTTCCTCGAAGGCGGGTGCCAAGCCCAACCAATGCAGATCGAAGCTGAATCCGGACGGGTTGTCGTCCAACGTCAACCGGATATCCCGATACGGCTCTACGATCTCGATACGATACGGACCGATCTCCGTGGCGAAGTGGTCTCGCCAGGTTCGGCTGAACCGCACGGTCCGCTGAATGCCGGCGCGGTTGATGCCCGCGTACCCGCCGACCAGGTTCGTGTTGGGATTGACCCGCATTCCCTGAAAACAGAAGATCTGTTGGTCCGGGCAAAAAACACCGAAGAAGTAACCATCGTCGAAGCCATGATCACTGTCAGCAACACGGCTCAGTGGATAAGGCGTTTGGTGGATCGGGAGTTCGTCATACGGGCTCAGCATCGCTCACCTCGGCACCGTGGCATCTCATGGACACGGCTGCTCACACCGTGAACCGCAATGGCAGACGTGCGATTGCGTGCTGCGCGAAACTCGGCAGGTACTCGACCTCATCGGGATCGATATCGAGACTGATCTCCTTCGTCCGCCGTAGCCAAGCGGTGATCCCGACCCGGGTCTCCAGACGTGCGATGGGAGCTCCGAGACAGAAGTGCTCACCCTTGCCGAAGGCGAGATGGTTAGGTTCACCGGCACGGTCGAACGACAACCTCTCCGAATCATGGAAGACGTTCTCATCCCGATTACCTGACGCGTAGACCAGGTAGATATTGGTGCCCTTCGGGATCAGCACACCGCCGATCTCGACGTCCTCGTTGGCGGTACGGAAGATCCCCTGCACCGGAGATTCCAGCCGGAGCACTTCCTCCACCACTTTGGGCACGAGCTCGTGGTCAGCCCGAACCGCCGCCATGAGCTCAGGCTCGGTGACCAACTTGTACATCACCGATGTGAGCAGGCTGGTGGTGGTCTCGTTACCCGCGACGAGGAACTGGACCAGCATCTGCAGCATTTCATTCTGCGTCAGCGGGGTCTCACCATCGATCCGCGCGGCGACGATGGCCGAAAGAAGATCGTCGGTCGGTTCCTTCCGACGCTGTTCGATCTGCTCGGTGAAGTAGTCGTAGAACTCGTCGACCGAGTCGAACATCTCGGCGATGGCCTCGTCGCTGAGGTTCATACTCCCGGTACCGGCGACGAAGGCGTCGGACCAACGCTTGAACGTCGGATGCATCTCGGGAGGAACGCCGAGAATGTTGGCGATGACGGTCATCGGCATCAGGATGGAGAACTGACTCACCATCTCGGCCTTGCCGTCATCAATGAAGGCATCGATCAGCTCGTTCGCAAGCTGCTCGACAGCCGGCTCCATCGCGAGCACGCGGCGAGCGGTGAATGCCCGGTTGACAAGCTTGCGCTGGCGGTTGTGCAGCGGCGGGTCGGCATTGAGCAGTACCGCTGATTTACTGATCTCCAGCCGACGTTGCGCTTGTGCGCGCAATTTGGGGCTGACATTCGGATCCTCGACCAACCTCCTGGCCAGCGGAGTGACCGAGCCCGGACCGCTGGCCATCGCCGATGAGAACTTCTCCGGCGCCCTCAACACCGAGACGATGTCGTCGTAACGAGTCAACGCGTAGGCCTGGATTCGCTCGATCCACTGGGGCGCCGCCTCTTCCCGCATCGGCTTGTATGCCAGATGCGGACAGCGTGCCATCTCGGGCTTCGCATCGAACAGATCGCGAATAGGGTCGGTCACCTTCACGTGTTGCCTCCTGGGTCCTGCGGCACGACGACCTCGCCACCACGGATGGAGATTACTCTAGAGGTGGACTATTTACAAGAAGATTGAATTCTCCATCCATGTCCGGGGATACTCTGCTCATAGAGTATTTCCTCGGTATCCATAGCAGATCGGAGTCACTCATGCGCGTAGTCGCTGATCTCGACAAATGCTGCGGAAACGGCCAGTGCGTGATGGACGCTCCTGAGGTGTTCGACCAGCGTGATGATGACGGCACCGTCATCGTGCTTCAGGAGTTTCCCGGTGAGGAGCAAGCTGAAGCGGTGCGCAACGCCGTCCGGAACTGTCCCACCGAGGCGATCACGGTCCTCGACTCATGACCGACCCGTTTCGCCTCGACGGTGAGGCAGCGGTCGTGACCGGCGGCAGTAGAGGCATCGGCTATGCCATTGCTCGGTCATTGGCCGACGCTGGAGCCGATGTGCTCATCTGCGGCCGGGACGAGAAGCAAGGGCGCGCCGCACTGAACGATCTCGAAGGCACGGTGGGCAGAGTGGAGTTCACGCGCGCCGACGTGACATCGGAGCAGGACGTGACCGCTCTTGTTGATCGCTGCCTGACCTCGTTCGGAAAGCTCTCGATCCTGGTCAACAACGCAGGGCCTACGGATCTCTTACACAGTCGCGACGTCGACGGGCCGTTGGGGCGCATCTCGCCACAGAACTGGCATCGTGTGCAGGACAGCGCACTCACCAGCGTTTACCTGACGACCCGCGCCGCATTACGACCCATGATGTCGGCGGGACGAGGCTCGATCGTCAACATCTCCTCGATCGCCGCCGCGCTGGCAATGCCTGGTTTTGCCGCGTACACAGCTGGCAAAGCCGGCGTCGAAGCGATGACCAGGGCCGTGGCGGCCGAGTATGCGCACCTCGGAATCCGCTGCAATGCGATCCGCGTCGGAACCATCGCCGTGGACCACGAACGAGGGAGACCACGGCCGAAGGAAGCGCCGCCCAAGATCGGAAAGGACTACCGGAATGAAGACTGGCGCGCAGCGAGCCCGCCCGCGGCGGGCGACCCGGAGGATGTCGCCAACGCAGTGCGCTACCTCGCCTCCCCCGCCAGCTCCTATGTCACCGGGGTGACCCTTCCAGTGGACGGTGGCCTCGGCTGCCGATCGTTGATGCCGTGGCAGACGACACGTCCGGAAGCGGGAACAGTTTGATTGACACGCCCCTTCAGCCTGCGACAGAGCCGAGGGCCGAAGGGGCGCTACATCTGATCTCCCCGGCTAACGACGGCACGCTCGGGTGATGCTTGGAAATGGCAGCGCTCGACCATGGCTTGCGCTGTGAGGCCACACCGAAATGCCTCACAGCGCAACGAACCCGCTGGTAGTCAAACTACTTCACACCCGCTTTCTGCGCTGCCTGCAGGAAAGTGACTGTGGCTTCGGTCAGGCCGCCGTCGACGTACAACACCTGCCCTGTGACATACCGTGCGTCCTTCGAAGCAAAGAAGGACACAACGTCCGCGATGTCCTCGGGCAATGCTCGCCGACCAAGTGGAACGAGTTCGTTGAATCGTCCCTCACGCGCAGGATCGGCGGATATCTGCGCCGTACCCTCGGTCCGGACCCCTCCGGGCGCGACCGCGTTGAAACGCACCCCCGTGTGTGCGAATTCCACAGCACATAGCTTGGTCAGTGAAACGAGCGCGGCTTTGGAAGGTGAGTAGGCTCCAGTCCCCGGTGTCGGAACCTTCGCGGCCATCGACGCGATGTTGACCACGGAACCACCGGTGGCCGACAGGTGTGGCATCAGCAACTGGGTCAACAACAACGGTGCGACGGCGTTGACGTCCATGACTTTGCGAAACTGCTCGGCCGTGATGTCGGTGAGCTTGGCAGGTGGGAAGATACCGGCGTTGTTGACCAGGACATCGAGCGAATCCACCTTCGCCGCCAACGCGCGCAAGGCCTCGGGATCGGCCACGTCACATGCCATCGCTCGACCGTCGAGCTCGTCCGCGGTCTCTTTCGCCGCGGTCTCGTCAAGGTCGACCGCGATGACGTCGAACCCGTCCGCGGCGAGCCGACGCGCGATCGCCCGTCCGATTCCACGCCCAGCACCGGTGACCAGTGCGTTTCCCATAGAAAAGACCTTTCTCTACAGACCGGTGGACATGAATAGACCTGTTGACGGTGACTGCTTAGCGATCCGCGTAGCCCCTCAGTCCTTGTCGAGAACGACCCGCTTGAGCCGAGTCAGTCGTGTCCGGCAGATCTTCCACCGACCGCCTTCTTTGCGATACTCCTCGACGTAATGGCCGTACCCGGTATGGGATTCGTAATTACTACCCTCAGGGGTCTCCACCAGGTCGAACATGGGCCACACGCCACGGGCATGGGTGTCATCGATGATTTCGATCTCGGGAGTATGTCCATGATGGACTGATATAGCCCCTTCAAAGTGCTTTCGCGCTGATTCCACGAACTGCTCACGGTTCATCGGCTTGGTCGTCGACTCCGCAAAGTCGATCTGCAGGTCTTCCGTGAACAGCTGGGCGAATTCATCCCACAGCTTCAGGTCAACAGCTCGAAAGTACCGCGCCTTCAGCTGCTTGATCTCCTCAATCGCGGCCAGCCGCCGAACCTGCTCCTCTATGGACTTTTCCACCCCGACAGCCCTTCCCCGTCGACGAACCGACACATGCTGCCCGCCTGTCGACATGAACGAACATCACAAGTACTCTATCAAGATATAGTCTATCGTCAAAGCTTTTTGGGAGAGGCGCTCAGGCGTCCGAGGAGTGGGTCAATGGCGCTGGTGACACGTTTTACCGAGCAGTTCAACGTCCGTCATCCCATCGTATGTGGCGGGATGACCGCGGTGGGCACCGCGGATCTGATCGCCGCGGTGGCCAACAGCGGCGCACTGGGCTTTCTCACCGCACTGACACAGCCCAGCCCAGAAGCTCTGGTGAAAGAGATCAACCGCTGCCGTGATCTCACCGACCAGCCATTCGGTGTCAACCTGACCATCCTGCCGAGCATCGAACCCATCCCCTATGACGAGTACCGGGACGCCGCCATCGAGTCAGGCATCAAAATCATCGAAACCGCGGGACGCAGCCCGGAACCGCATATGCCGGCGTTTCGATCGGCCGGCGTCAAGGTGATACACAAGTGTGTCAGCGTTCGACACGCGATCAAGGCCGAGCAACTCGGCGTGGACGCCGTGAGCATCGACGGCTTCGAATGCGCCGGGCACCCCGGAGAAGACGACATCGGCGGCCTGGTCCTGATTCCCGCGACCACCGCTGCGCTCACGATCCCCGTGATAGCGAGCGGTGGTATCGCGGACGCCCGCGGACTTGTCGCGGCGCTCGCACTGGGCGCGGACGCGGTGAACATGGGAACGAGATTCGTCGCCACCAAAGAGGCACCGGTACACGAGAACGTGAAACGCCAGATCGTGGCCAACGACGAACGCTCCACGAACTTGGTGCTCCGTAAGTTCCGCAACACAGCACGGGTGGCCAAGAACAAGGTCTCGGACGCCGTGCTCGAGATCGAGGACCGTCCTGAAAGCACCTTTGACGATGTCGCGGACCTCGTCTCGGGCAAGCGCGGACGCACGCAAGTTCTCACCAAAGGGCTCATGGACGAAGGCATGTGGTGGGCCGGACAGACCCAAGGCCTCATCAACGACATACCGTCGTGCCAGGACCTTATCGACCGAATGGTCACCGAAGCCTGCGAACTGATCGAAACCCGACTCGTTCCGGCGGTGCGGACGGATGCCTCGACGTCTTGACCTGGCCTGGACGGTATCCGTCACATACGCCCGAGCCGGTGACCGATGACCTCACGCTTCCCTTACGTGTTCCGACCGTTACGTCTTGCCGACTCCACGACCTCGAGTGGAGTGGTGCACACAGCCGCCCGCGACCGGATCGCCGGTGCCCTCGTCCAACGTGCGCTCCAACGCGCTGCTCGTCGATGTTGATCCGGGTGGGGTTCGAGATCGGGATTCCTCGGTTCCGGCGAACATCTGCAGCGCACCACCGACGCGGTCGTGGTGTTCGACTCGAATGTGTCGAACACCGAGGTGGTGGAGACGATCGAGGAAACTTCACCGGGAGCTCCACGTGATCGGCGACGCACTTGTACCCGGTAGGTTGCGCGAGGCGGTCACCCAGGGTGCGACCATTGGTCACGCACTTTGCGATCTTGTGATCGCTGGTGGCACAGCGCGTCAACCGATCGAGAAAATCGCCCCTGGGAGTTCCGTGACATCGACTCACGAGGCCTTGACAAACAGTCGTGTTGGGCTGGCTCACACCCCGGATTGGTTCTCCCGGGCCCTGGCGTGCGACTCGGAGAGCCGGCAAGTCGAAGTCGGTCACGTCACCATCAACTACCGGGTGTGGGGCGATGCGGAGTTACCAGGGGTGATCCTGGTCCATGGCGCGGGAGCCTGCGCACGGTGGTGGGATCACATCGCACCACTGCTGTCCGGCTACCGCGTCGTCGCGCTCGACTTGAGCGGCCATGGCGACAGCGAGCACCGGCCCGGCTACCAACTGAGCTACTGGACGGCTGAGGTCGCGGCTGTGGCGACAGCCGAGGCGATGCACCGGCCGATCCTGGTGGGCCACAGCCTGGGCGGCCGCGTGTCGACACTCTCTGCCATCGCCCATCCGGAACTGTTCTCCCGTGTGGTGATGATCGACACTCCGTTGAGCCACCAGGTGAGCCTCCCTGCACAACCACGTGCTCATCGCGTCTACGAGCGGGTGGAGGACGCTGTCGCGCGCTTTCGCACGCTGCCTGAGCAGAAGCACATGCTGCACTACGTCCGCGAACATATCGCGCGACACTCCTTGCGTGCGGTGCGTGGTGGGTGGACGTGGAAGTTCGATCCGCGGATCTTCCACTCCCGGCCACCCTTTGCTCACGACCTGCCCAAGATGCCCTTGCCGCTCGCCCTGCTGCGCTACGAACACGGCCTGATCCCGGAACAGATGGCCGACCAGATGGTCTCGCTCGTCGGTGGGTCCATGCCTGTCGTCCAGCTTGCCGGTTCGGGCCATCACCCCATGCTCGACCGGCCACTCGAACTCGTAGCAGCACTGCGAACACTGTTGAGCGCCTGGCCTTCGACTCCATGAGTCGGATGGCTTGAAGAGGATGCCGTGCCGAGGACCCGTATCTCCGGCACGGATCGACGATGATCAGCCCAGGTGTCGGCGCGCGAACTCGGTCATGCCCTGAAGGGCGTCACGCGACCGGCGCCACGGTGTCACCAGCAAGCGGTCCACGCCGGTGGCTCGCCATGCGTCGACGGTGTCCTCGCTGCCGGGTTCAGCGGCGACGGTCACCTCCGGTAACGTCGTACGGCCGAGGGAGTCCGCGGCTGAGCGGAGCCGTCCGAGGACATCAGCAACCGACTCGGGCGTGTGATGCATGCCGATCCAGCCGTCCCATCCGACGGCGCGACGCAACGCCGCCATGGATTCGCCACCGATGTGCACGGGTGGATGAGGGCGTTGTACCGGTTTCGGCTCGAAGGCTACGGGCGGAAAGCGGAAGTGCTTGCCCTCCCGTCGCTCTGTGCTGGGCAGTGTCCACAGATCGCGACACACAGCCAACGCTTCATCCAATCGGCTGCCTCGCTCGGTGAACTCGACGCCGGCGGCGGCCCATTCCTCCGGGAGCCACCCAGCACCCACACCGAGTTCCACCCTGCCTCCGGAGACCACGTCCAGTGTGGTGATGGCACGAGCGGAGACGAACGGATGGCGCAGACCGAGTTGGAAGACGTAGGTCCCGAGGCGAAGGGTGCTTGTCCTCGCGGCGAGGTTCGCGAGATACACCATGACATCGAACACGGGCGTCTGCGTCTTGATCGGGAGCTCACGGTCCGGGTACACGTCGGGATTGAGCTCCTTGGGCAAGACAAGATGGTCGGACATCCACACGGACTCGTAACCGAGCTCCTCAGCAGCAGTCGCCACCTCGACCCAACGCTCCGGATGCACACGCAGCAGGGAGATACCGAAACGCATCGTCGCCAACCTCCCCCGGCAGGAAACCCTTTCACGGCACCGAACTGACACGAGTGACGTGCGGTGAGTCGCCCCTCCGTGCCGCAAGGGCGCATCTGTCAGTGGCCATCTACTCTTTCACAAAATAGTCTATCTTTCGAGTAAGTTCGAAGGTACGCTGACAGTGGGCTTTCGGCCCGGCTTGCATCGACCGCGAGCAACGGAGGCGAGGATCGACGTGGGCGAGAGAATCGATGTCGGAGATCGGCTGATCTCGTATCAAGACGTACTGCGTTTGGACACCCGAGAGGTCCCCAAGCACATCCGCCAGGAGTCTCGCGGCAACTTCGACTTCGACGAAGCGCCGATCGACATCTACATCTCCAGAAAGTGGCATGAACGGGAGAAGGAAAAACTCTGGAAACGTGTCTGGCAAATGGCTTGCCGCGAGGAACATATTCCTGAGGTCGGCGACCACTACGTCTATGAAATCGCCGGTCTGTCCTATTTGATCATCCGTTCGGATCCCGACGAGATCCGCGCCTTCCCGAATGCCTGCCTGCACCGGGGGCGCCAGTTGAAGGACTATGCAGGGCGGTGCTCGGAGATCCGGTGCCCTTTCCATGCGATGACCTGGGACCTCGAGGGGAACTTGAAACGGATTCCAGCCCCTTGGGAGTTCGAACACATCGACCCGGAGGAATTCAAGCTACCCCAGGTCAGTGTCGGCACATGGGGAGGGTTCGTCTTCATCAATCCCGATCCGGAAGCGGAACCACTCAGCGAGTTCCTCGGCGACCTCCCCGAGCACTTCGCCAAGTGGGACTTGGAAAGCAGATACGTCGAGGTACACGTATCCAAACTGCTGCGCTGCAACTGGAAGGTCGCGCAGGAAGCCTTCATGGAGTGCTGGCATGCCGCCGCCACCCACCCTCAAACAGTCCCGTATGCGGCCTTCGGCGTATGCCAGGTCGACTGCTACGAGAACTTCGCCCGCTTCATCACTCCGTCGGAAGTTGTCGGCCCCATGATGCCGTGGGACCCAAGCACCGAGGAGATGCTCCGGGCGACCCTGGATGTGCGGGAGGACGAGGAGCTGCCGGTACAGCTCGAGCCGGGCGAGACGGCACGATCCTTCATCGTGCGGAACACCCGTGAGAAGTGGCGCACCTTCCTTGGTGACAAGATCGACGAGTGGGCCGACTGCGAGTTGGTGGACAACTTCACGTACACGGTGTTCCCGAACATCATGCCGTGGGGTGGCGTGCACAAGATCTGTTATCGTTTCCGACCCAACGGCGACGATCATCGGACTTGTGTCATGGACGTCTTCTACATCGCCCCGTTCACCGGTGAACG
>k87-131394_pt1 | contig 16924 bp, 20 predicted proteins | sample MGYA00084031_6733416 | MGnify analysis MGYA00084031
TAATATAATTCTATCATTGGCATTATTATTATTCAAATAAAAATTACAATGTTAATTATTATTTGAATTTATGTTTTGTTACCACTTACTTATAATATAAGATGATTGATGAATTAACTTGATGGGTCTTGACGGAATAATGGTCTATTTAAAACGATTTACAAAGTTGCGTGTCTCTATATAAGTTTGTTGCGCAATTTTGGTTTTATAGTTAAACTGATACTCATGTGAAACTTTTTCTGACTGCGCATTAAAAAAACGGCTTTCGACACTAACATCTAACTCACGTAGTCTATTGGCAAATGCCATACCTTGTGACTGAAAAGAATAAATATTGCCATCTGTAATATATGTCGGTGGAAACGCCTTATTGACATGTTGCACAAGAGACACTTGTTGTAGGGCAGTAGAAGATTGCCATTTTTGAGTGCCCAATTCACTCCATGCTACCGTATTAATAAACCACTTCATCATGATTGATGCACTTTTCTCATGTCGGATTTGCTGTAAATCCAACGGCCCACAGTAAGACACCGTGGCACGTAGTTGATTAACATGCAGCACTCTGGCCATGCCTAGCGATTTAGCATATTGCGAATTTGTCTGCACGGCAGCGTATTGTAAAGCAATTTGTGCACCAGCCGAATCACCACCCAGAATAGTTTGCTGAAAATTATACCTTTCACGCAAACGGGCGTCCTTTTTTAAAAAAAGGACAGCATCATTTAGTTGTTTGACTTGACTCGGATAAATCGCAGCAGGCGCAGTTTGATAATTAATGCTGATAAAGGCCACATGTGTATCATTGACTAGTCTTGTTGCAAATTCTTGCACGCCAGATTTATCGCCACCAACATAACCACCACCATGCACCCATATAACCAGTGTTGTTGGCTTACTCATCCCCTTTGGCGTATAAACATCTAATGTATTTTTTGATTGGGATGACGGGTAAAGTATATTTTTTTGAATAATAACATGTTGTTTAGCAACATCATAACTTGTCGCATCTTGTATGACAACAGGACCACTGAACAGACGACTAACGAGATATGCACTTGGCCAAGGTGATACTGTCAAAGCAACAATAACTAACGTAACTATTGCTATAACTGTTAAAATCAGCCATTTAATAACACGATTAACTTTTAAATGCATATGCTGCCCCATTCCACATGATTACAATACCAACAATTTAAAAGTCACTAAATACTAATGACAGTATTTAGTGACTTTTATTATTACAATGAAAACAGCAATCAATGATTATTGACTAAGACTATGAAAAATTCGCTGAACTAACACAAATAATAAAGTCATGACGGTTGCCACAATTAAACCAACAGTAAGCGCGAGCGATAATTTTAGAAAAAATAGCAAAATAACTGTTGTCAGCACAAAATAAACACACCATACACTGATGATAAAAACAATGTAAATCCAAAAAGCTAATGTCTCTTGACGATGTTGTTTCATTTATGCCTCCCTCTTATATATGAGTATACCATGTCATATTCAATTATTAATGCTATCTCACGACACTAAAGCCCCTAATCATATAGCTATTGCAAAATGCAAGATTTTAATTATCCTCTCTTACCCTTTCAAAATAGTAATTTTCGGTGTATCTGTCGTTGCATCAATCAACACTTCTCCCCCCAGAGGCATAGTGAATATAGGCTGCGTGTGCCCAAAGTCCACACCATAAATCACTGGTACTTGCCTTAATTTAGGAAATTTATGCAGTATCATGTGTAGTGCGGATTCAGTCATATTGTTTTCAATTGGAAACCGTCCGATCACTAACGCTTTTAAATCAGGATGTATCTGCATAATTTGTGCTAGTTCACGTGAAAACTCTAGTGGTTGTCCCCCTTCAGCTTCTTCAACAAAGACAATGGGGTTCAGGACTTGCGGAAAAAATGTTGTGCCGGCCTGTAGATAATACGTTTGTATATTGCCACCTGTTATAATGCCCTGAGCACTACCATGCTGAAAAATACGCCATTGATTGGATAATGGCTTTCTTGCTTTAGTTTTATCAAACCATGGATCGCTTGTCCAGACATCACTTGGCAAAAGCTCATAACTAGTCTTTGTCAACGCTAGAAACCAAGCATTTGTCTGATATAACTGTAGCGCATCCATCTTAAATGAAGAATAACACGGTCCGTAATAAGTAATTAAACCAGTTTTGGCTCTAATAGCATTATGTAAACTAGTAATGTCAGAGTAGCCGATAAATGGCTTTGGGTTATTTCTAATAATATCCCAATCAATATATGGTAATAACTCATTCGAATTAAGGCCACCTATTGTCGTTAAAACAGCAGCAACCTGCTTGTCTAAAAAAGCAGCATGCAGATCCATCACGCGAGCATTAATACTACTGGAGTAAAATTCATCATTATCGTGTATATGTTGTCCAAAAGTGACATGAAAACCCATTGCTTCCAAACGCACTTTAGCAATAAGGTTATCCTCAAATCCGCCGACTCTGTCTATAGAAGAACTTGGCGAAATCACTCTAATCTGATCGCCCACTTTTAGCTTTTTTGGAATTATTGACATGTTATTTTATCTCCACAAATCATCTTGTTATCATGATAACATAGCTAACTTGTAAAACAAAAATGTTGTGGTGCGCGTCAGGTTAAATGTACTTCCCCACAGTAGTTAACATTTTGGCACGACCTGCCGCATTTGTATCTTCAGCATTAAAATTATGCCATTTAAAATTTTTCATACCCAGCTTGCCAAAAACACCCCGTTTCAACATTTTTTCAATCGGATTACCATAAACTAACCGATAAATCCAAGTAGGTGTACCTGAAATAGTCAATATGCGGATTGGTTTATTCACTGGAAACATTTGTCGTGGTGCGCCCTTTCCAGAGCGCTTGACTTGACCTTTTGCTAATACTTTATCCAAAAAACCTTTTGTCATAGCGGGCATCATTTCCCACCATATTGGAAAGAGCATAATTATTTCATCAGCATCGTATAATCTGGTAAAATAATTTTCCGTTTGCGCATCAACAAAGGGTGCTGTACGCCAATTGACTAAATCACGACGTTGCATTCTCGGATCAAAATTATCTTGATTTAAATCAATAATATCAACTTCTTTACCTTGAGCTGTTAGAGACTTTACCGTAGCAACAAGTAAAGCCGCTGTAAAGGATCGGTTATGTGGCTCATTATAGCCTGAATTTTGACCATAAGGATGATCAAAGACAATCACTACTTTCATAAATATATACCTCCATCGATAATATTTGTTGTTATTTTATATTCCAAGGAATATAATAAGTATAGTCTAAAATTAATATCTGTCAATATATATTCCAAGGAATTTAAAATGAAAAATTCATACCATCTACTCGTTTCCGAACTAAATATTTTTCGTCAGCATTCTGGAGAAGAAAATATTCACCGTTATCTGACAAATTATGATCAAGTACCAAATAGTCAGCAATTGAATATTTCTGATCTTGATGTCATCACATTAATTTATCATCATGACGATTCTCGTATCAGTGATTTACTAGCACATACAACTTTAACCCAAGGGGCAGTGTCTAAAATAGCCACTCGTTTAACCAAGTTAGGCTTTGTTAGTAAATCTCACCACCCTAACAACAAAAAAGAGACTTATTTAACGTTGACGCAATTTGGCAAAATCATTGCGACCATACATCAACAATATCATGAAGATAATGACCAAGCATTACAAACTGTTATGTCAAAGTATTCCAATGCGGAAATTATGACATTCACCTCATTACTTAAAGAAATCAATCAGATCAGGCAAGGCCATTAAAAAAAACGACATGCTATGTAACATGTCATTTTTGGGATAAGAAATTTTTCTTACTGTCTTACTTAACACGGTTAGCATCATCGCCCATTTCCGAAGCGGAGCGCTTAACGGCATTAACACCATCACTTGTTTTTTCTTTGATTGTGTTGCCTGCATCTGTCACACGATCTTGAAGAGACACTTGCGCATTATCAAATTCCGCCTTTGTCTGAATATCAATCACCTCAACATTTAGTTCCACTAGCTCTAAGCTCGTTGTTTCAGTTAACTGTTTAGTAATAACCTTGGTTAATTCTTTGTAAATATCATGTGCATTATGACCAAAAGCCATAATAATATTTAAATCAACAGCTACTTGCTCCTTGCCTACCTCAACTTCAATACCATCTACTGGGTTATCACTGTTCACAATTTTATTCTTGATATTGGCCATAAAGCCACCATCAACGCCTAGTAGACCAGAAACGTTTTCAATGGCATAACCGACAACCTTTTGAATGACTTTGTCATTAAACGTCAATTCGCCTTTAGGTGCTGGTTCTGTTGCCTGTACACTTTTGTTCTCAGTAACCATTATTCATTCCTCCAATTATTCTACTATTAGTTTTTCTGATCAAATATATCGGTAATACGGGATAAATCAACATGATAGCTATCTAACAAATACCCTATCCAAGCTGCAATGACTGTGATTAGCAGGACAAAGATAGTTTTTGGAAAGCCAATTGTCATCCATAAGGTGGCAAACACTAATCCCGATATGCCACCGATAACCATTTTGTTATTTTTAATCATAATTATACCCCAGCTCTTAAATCACACGTGATGTCTTACGCTGACCACTGGATGATTTATTAATTTGAATATTGACCTTAATCGGTGCTTGATCAACGCCTGCCAGAAGTGTTGATATTTGTTGCGTGAGTTTCTCAGTCATTTCTGGCAACTTAGCGATAACATGCTGCTGATAAGTTGCATCAGCTAAAATCTTAAACTGCTTTTGTCGTCGCGTATTTTTCATCTTAACACGCACATTAGTTAAGCCTTCACCTGATAATTCTGTCCTAATAAAATGATTTATCCCGTCATTGCTTAAAGCCAATCGACCTTGCTTACCTTCAAGCAAAAGAATATCTTTTTTCTGTGTTGGCTGCATGACTACGGCTAAAAAGATAAGAACTGTTAAGGCTAATAGCACAAAGCCATAGTCGGTGATAATCATTTGACTATCAATGGCCCATTTGAAACCAACATCATTCAATTTGTCAGAGGCTCGCTCTAAACTGTCAGGCCAGATTAATAAAGCAATCCCGACTAAGTACACAATACTCGAAAAACTTAATACTACTTTTTGCCATTTTTTCATATCTCACCTCTTTACTGGCTGAGCTTATCCTCTGGATCTAATACCGAACAGGTATGAAACCACCAAAACAAGAATAACTGCACCAATAATAGAAGGGATAAGTGCCATGCCAGCCAAGCTTGGACCCCAATGTCCTAAGAGCCACTGACCAATTGCTGAACCAACTAATCCAGCAATAATATTACTAATCCACCCCATTGATTCGCCACGATTGGTAATCGCACCTGCAATGGCACCAATAATAGCACCAACAATTAATGACCAAATCATAATTCTATCCTCCTTTTAAAATCGGATGTTCTAAGTAGCGCTACTTATTATATAAATTATATCATACAATGAAAACGCTTACAATATGTCTCAAATTTTTTCATTTGTTTCAGTAAGTGAATTAAATCACATCAAATTAAAAACACACTAGCAAAAAATCACTAGTATGTTTTTAATTTAGTTAGTAAGTTGTGTGTATATTTTACTATTCATGTCGCTTAACGAAATGGCATGATTTCTAACGTTAGAAAATAAAACAATGTAAATTCGCCCACCATGACTAAAGCCATTTGACACACTCCAACCCGACAAATACCCACGATTAACAATTAAGGCAGGGTCATTATAGAAACCCATCCCATATTGTGAACTACTGCCTGGTTTTAACATGGCGTTTAAGCTGTCTGATTTTAATAGTTTGTGTGTGAAGAGCGCTCTATCAAAAAGGTACATGTCAGTAGGGTTCATATACATATCCCCAACACCAAACAGTTGAGAAAAATTAGGTAACGCGCCCGGTGTCATATGCCCTTTTTCCAATTCATAACCAACCGAGGCTTGCTTAGATTGCTGATAAGTCGTATCATTCATAAAGCCTGTCCCCGTCATATAACTTGGCGCTATAATATGTTGCTTTAGATAAGTACGATAATCGGTATGCGTAATTTTTTCTAACAGTTTGGTCAGAATAATATAATTAGCATCTAAATAATGCCAGCGCCCTGGTTGTCCTACCGTCCCATTGGCTTTAATTTCATTGACCAATTCATCACTCGTCTCAGCCTGATTTGTTTGATTTCGACCAAAAATACCCGATGTATGATTGAGCAAGTTGAATAGCCTAATATTTTGGCCATTTGGAAAATCAGGAAAATATTTTGCAATGGCATCTGTTACTTGAAGCTGTTTCTTTTCTTGTAACTGTAGAATAGCTGTCGCAATCATTGCTTTTTGTGTTGATCCAATCGGAAATAAAGTATTGGGACTATTCGGTATCTTTTGCTCATAATTAGCTTCACCGTAGCCTTTACGTAAGATAACTTTATTATCTTTTACAACCAAAACAGAACCTGAGAATCCAAGTTCCGAAATGTAACGATCTAGGTTAGTATCGGCAGTGACTGTTGACAATGTTTCCGGTTGCTTGGCTGGCTCAATAGACTTGTTTTTTGCTTGTTGCGTTGTTTTAGTTGATCCCTCACGAGCACGCTGCCATTGTGGCAGATAATAAAAAATGGTTGTAACAACCGCTAAGACAACAAGCACAGCAATGAGACTGCTCAACCATATTTTCTTATTCATAATCTTTCCTAAGCTAAAAGCATGATATTCAGCCAACATGTGTTGACATAGTCATTACAACGTGCTGAGGTACTCAGCATAACCCGCTTTCGCCATATCCTTTTTTGGTATAAATTTCAGAGCAGCTGAATTAATACAATATCTCATCCCACCGCTTTCGCTTGGACCATCAGGAAATACATGACCCAAATGCGAATCGGCTTCTGTTGAGCGCACTTCAATACGTTTCATACCATGAGAATGGTCGGCAATCTCTGTTATATGCTTGTCAATTGGTTGCGTAAAAGACGGCCAACCACAACCCGCATCATACTTGTCTCTGGAGCTAAACAAGGCCTCTCCACTAACAATATCAACATATATGCCATCTTCATAGAAAGCATCATATTGACCAGAAAAAGGTTTTTCAGTGGCACGATTTTGTGTGACATCGTAAACTAATGGCTCTAATGCTGTCTTACGAGCAGCTAATTCTTTATCGTTCATTTTATGCCTCCAATGCTATTCATGCTAATTTGTTAAGCCTATTATACGATATGCCACGCAGTTGTTAACATTATAATTTAGTAAGATTTTATCGATTGACTATATAGCAACGTTTTTTTTGGTTTTTCGGCATTTAATCAGCAGAGATGTACGCGACCAGGCTTAATTGTTCGATATCATTCAGGTAACATTATTTTTAGTAACAGATGACTTGTGATTGGCATTGAAACTGTTTTTCTCAGGTTTACCTATTCTTTTTATGGCTATAAAATCATATTTTCACCATAAAAGGAGCAAAATACTTTGCTCCTTTTGTTTAATCCAATTTATTTTATTGATGTTCTGAGGCGCCAGTATCCGCATCAGCCGCTTTATTAGTTGTTAATGGTTCGTCATTAGCGTGCTCTGAAGCACCTGTATCTGCATCAGTAGTCTGATGGCTATCAGATGTCGCTGAATGTTCTGAGGCACCTGTATCCGCATCCTTTACTGACATAGGATTGTCTATTAGAATTTTGCCTGTCTGTCTGAGATAAGAAGCCACAATAGGCCATAAATCAACTACCCATTCGTTAACGCCACGGTACTGACCTGTTTCATCATGCATCGCCTGGTAATAATGCATAACATGCTTTTTTGGACCATTACCCGGTACTGGCATTTCAATGCGCGCCACTTTTCCTTCCCGTAAAGCATGAATAACTTGCTTAACATGTTTAACAGCACGTGGCGGATGAACAGCAGACATAGGATTTCCTACCTGTCCTGGCTTTCTGGGCGCAAGCATATCTTCAGTAGCTAAATTCTTATTATAGTAAATAAACTGATTATTATCATCAGCAAAAGTTAATTCTATTGGCATTGTGTTAAGAAAATAGTTCAATTGATTAACTGTCAGCAATCCTCTGTCTAACTTGACATAAGTATTCCCTCAACTGCATTTGTTTTAAGTGCAGCTTGTTCTAGCCAATCACTAGCTGTCATATCAACATCCGAAACTGTCGTGTCGGTACCATTGGTGGCATCCAAATTTTCCGATTCGTACGCTGTATCTTCTTGCTTATCTAATGTATTAATCACCTTAACAAAAGTAATAAACTTACGTAACACAGCATGTATGAAATTAACCGTGTCAGTATCTTTTAAAATACCAAAGTCATCAAACGCTTGCTTAGCATTAGCAACCAGGACCTCGTTGCCTGGCAACACAACTGCATTGACACCCGGCGCTTCTAAAATTTGACGTAGATGTAATTGTGCGCGGGATGTGCCTTGCGTTAAGTAAGAAGCACCCACAATCATCACTGGTTTCCCATCAAACGGGTGTACTTTATAAGATAACCATTCAATCACACTTTTTAATGCTGCCGGAACTGTGTGATTATGTTCTGGGGTCGCAATAATTACACCATCAGCTGATTGTATTTTTTGACTTAAAAATGCTACGGCATGATTATCCACTGTTGCATCATCTTGGGTAAACATTGGTACATCATTAATATCTAACAACTCAATGTCAACCTCTTGATTAAATTGCATAGCAATAAACTTTAATAGTGTGCGATTGTATGATTCTTCTGCAATGGAGCCTGCGATACCAACTAATTTTATCATTTGAAATCCCTCACTTGTCATCCCAAGAAAAAGCCTCAGACTGGGCTTTTTTTATATCATCCGTATTGTTCAGCGCTGCAGATATATCCACAAATAACAAAAAGTCCTTAAACAGGCCATCTAATTGTTGACTTGTTTCTTCATCAATCAGTCCTTGTTCCGAAAATGCTTCCAATGAATGTCCTAATAAAAATTCAGACCCTGGCATGACACGCGCCTTAATTTCTGGTGAATCAAGCACCTGTCGAAGTTGGGCTTGTGCCCGCGAGGAACCCAATGAACCATAAGAAGCGCCAGTAATCATGACTGGTTTATTCACAAAAGGATGTGAAGTATACGATGCCCATGCTAGCGCATTGAGTAATAATGCCGGAACAGCATGATCATATTCTGGCGTACCAATGATGACACCGTCTGCTGGCAGAATTTTTTTTATTAGCGCTAATGCTGGTTCTGGCATGAATCGGTCGTCAGTTTTCTTGAAAATCGGTAAATTAGTTAAACTAATAAGCTCGATAGTCGCTTCCGCTGAAAAATGTGTTTTCATGTACTGTAACAAATGTCTATTTGTCGAAGTCGAGGATTCGGAGCCAACTAATGCAACAAAGTTTTTCATCATATCGCCTCATTTTCTTGTATTTATTTTCACAAGTGCATTGTACCTCGTTCTTGATGACAAATCAATCGTTATTGTGTATCAAATAAATGTCAGCGCACGCTATCAAAACGTTGGATTAACCCAGAGGTTAACACAACTTCATTTTGCTTTGTAATAAATATTGCTTCAATATTTGGCAAACTTTCAACTAATCGTTTACCGGCCTCTAATCCTTGATAGAACGCAATTGTTGACCAAATTTCGCCGTCAATAGATAACTTGCTGACAATCGTCACACTGGCCAAACTATTTTCAATGGGAAATCCTGTTTGGCTGTCAAACATATGGTGATATGTCCGATTTCCTACTATGAGTCGCCTTTCATAGATACCAGAAGTGCCAATAGCACACGCTGACGTTCTAATATAACCAACAACTTTGTGACGTAAATCACTTGGATTTTGGATACCTATTCGCCATGCTTGATTATCAGATAAATGCTGTCCAACTAGTAAAATATTACCCCCAAGATCGATTATGCCTGATTTAATATGATTTTTGAGCCATATCGTTTTGATACAATCAGCAATGTAACCTTTCGCTATACCACCTAAATCAAGGGCCATACCTTTTTTCGTCAAAAAAACGCTACACTGGGCTTTATTTAATATAATATTCTCAGGATTAATCTGTGTTATAACAGCTTCAATAGCTTTTTTTTCAGGCTTATGAGCCCCTTCAAAGCCAATTTTCCATAGTTTAACTAGTGGCCCAATGGCAACATTGAATCCAAGTCCTAATTGACTAGCCTGCACAGCTTGCTGTATCAAGAAAAAAGTATCCATCGACACTTTAACCGGTCTAATACCAGCATTTTGATTAATACTGACAACCTCTGAATGGTCTCGGTTAACAGTTAAGCGATTCTCATAATTTGTAACTAAGCGACGCGTCTCTACAAGTATATAATCTGAGACATCATCAAAAATCGTTAAATTAATTTTTGTTCCAAGTGCTTTAAATGACTGTTTTATCATACCCACAACCTATTAATTGACCGACATCATGATGTACTATTACTGATTAATAAAATGAAAATCATCCTGACTCGCCATTCAAAAACGTGGTGAATCTGTGTCATGCTGCGTCTCAGGTACCACAACATGAACTAATTTGGGCTTTTTGCTTTCATATAATTTAAGCAGACCATCCCCATTTGCTAATTGTGGTAGTTTTTTTCGACTCTGTTTAGCTAAAATACTATCAATTTCACTACTATCTTGCAATCGATGTGCCAAAACACTACCAAATTGGCCACGAATTTGAGTCGGTAAATCTAGTGGTGATTGTGTTGATAATACCGCATAAAGACCATATTTACGACCTTCCCGAAGTAATTTAAAAACACCTGAATCCATTACCTCAGCATTTTTTGGTACGTACCGATGATATTCATCTAACAATACAGTGACCGGTAGGCGAAGATTACTTTTTGCACGAATAAATAATAATTGTTTGAGTAAGATATCCATCACAAGTTGACTGGTCTTAGTATCGTCTTGTATGTCACTAATATCGATAATTAATGTACGATGCCTACTCTTCATTCCTGAAAATAACTTCAACACATAGATTAAATCAAATTGTGTTTCATTATCTTGATCACTATTAGCGAAAGAATGAGGTAAACCAAAGACTTTTTGCGTGTGACGGTTGGATAATAGTAATTTAGCATGTAAAATATCATCCCAATATTTCTGAATTTCAGCATGATTGTATTGCTGACCTAAGAAGTTAAAATTGGCTGTACTGTTCTCTAGTGGTTGAATAAATTCCTCTGTTATTTGATCAGCCAATTTTGATGCATCGTAATCGCTACCAGCATAACGTAAAGCTTGTACCCGTTTATTATACGTTGTCAACTCTTGATTGATTTTGATATAAGTGCCAGATTGATGCATTATATTCTGATTTATTTTTAAAGACTGCACTGCGGCAACCAATTTTTTATACAGCGTTGATGCATCAAAAGATAATATCCGAGCAATATTATCAACCGATAACTGCGATAGCGGCAAGTTAGCGTTAACACCTAACTTATAAATAATGGCATCATGCAAGTGATTAAATTCACCGGTCGCATCAAAAATAATACCAATGTGATTTTCACGTTGTAATTGTTCAGCCAAGCTTAACAAGGTACTTGATTTACCACTACCCGTCATACCGGTAATGAGTAAGTGATGTGATAATAGTTGATTCAAGTTGACTGAAACTGGTTTCCCATGTTTTGTTTGAATAAATTGCGCCATTATATATGCCCCCAATTAAAGCAAAAGAAAATATCTGGTTTAAGTATACGCTTAAATCAGATATTTTAAAATTATAACCAATATTGTCAAGACAGTTGTTTTATGTCATCATATAAACTTAATATTTCTAACAAGCTTACCGTGACTTCAGCACCCTTATTTCCTGCCTTAGCACCTGCACGCTGTTGCGCTTGTTCTAGTGTATCTGTTGTTAAGACACCAAACACGATAGGCGTATTCGTACTTAAGCTAACTTGAGATACCCCATTTGCTACGCCGTTGATGACAAGATTGTAGTGATCTGTATCGCCCTTAATAACTGCGCCCAATGTGACAATCCCATCAAACATACCTGATTCTGCCAACTGACTCGATACCATAGGAATCTCCAAAGCACCTGGAACCCAGAAAACACTGATGTGATGATCGTCAACACCATGCATACTTAATGTATCCCGCGCGCCTTTTAATAAAGGCTCAGTCACTAATGCATTAAAGCGGCTAACTACGATGGCAATACGCCGTTCTTCATGTCCTGTTAATTTTCCTGTGTATATCATTGTCATTTCCTCGGTTTCTATTTTTAGAGTATGTGCTTAAATTTTTTTCTCTTCGTCGCAAGATAGTGCTTATTAATATCGTTTATCCCAGTAATTAACGGAACTTGGTCAACTATCTCAATGCCAGCCACTTTTAAATGATTGATTTTATCTGGATTGTTGGTCAACAATCTTATTTTCGTTAGACCAGCTAGTTTCAAAATTTCTGCTGCTTGTTGATAGTCTCTTTCATCCGGTGCATGATTTAGGTGGACATTGGCTTCATAGGTATCATAATTATTTTCCTGCAAAACATACGTTTTCAGTTTTTCTGCGAGTCCAATACCTCGTCCCTCTTGTCTAAGGTATAAAAGCGCACCACCTTCTTCATTAATCTGACGCAATGCTGCTTGAAGTTGCGGTCCGCAATCGCAGCGATATGAGCCAAATATATCGCCCGTCGCACATTCAGAATGGAGTCGAACTAAAGGGTTATTTGTCGTCGCAGTTTGTGTTTGACTACGAATCAACAGAGCCGGTTCTTTGTCACCTGTATCATAGTCAGTCATCTGAAAGCTGCCATAGGTACTGGGCAGATTCACAGTCACACCTTCTTTAACGTGATACTGATTTTGGGCTTGTTTAAAGGCAACGATATCTGAAATCGCCAATTTAATCATGCCTTCCTGTTCTGCTAAACTTTCTAATGCTTTTTCTCGGGCCATTTGACCGTCTTTATCAAGAATTTCAATAATATAAGCAATCGGTGGTACTCCAGCAATTTTGGCTAATTCAACAGCCCCTTCTGTATGCCCTTGCCTTGATAACACGCCACCTTCGTTAGCTACTAGAGGAAATACGTGTCCCGGTGTCTCAAAATCCTCAGCTGACGCACTAAGATTAGCAAGCTCACGAATAGTTTTTGCCCGTTCAAAAGCGGATACACCAGTCGTGCTCATGATATGATCAACACTGACGGTAAATTGTGTGGCGAATTTTTCAGAATTATGATCTGTCATTTGCCGCAGACCTAGCTTATCTGCGCGTTGTTTACTCATAGGAACGGCCAGCACACCACGAGCCAATGTCAATGCACTATTGATTCGTTCAGGTGTCACAAACGATGCAAGTCCTACTAAATCACCCTCGTGTTCGCGATTTTGGTCATCAGTCAAGATCACAAATGCGCCTTGTTTTAGGGCAGTAACTGCTTTTCGCACGCTTTGTTCAACAACATTATCTAACATATTGCCCTCCTGTCATATATTTAGCCAAAATATCCGTTTCTATATTTACCCAATGACCAACAGTTAATTTTGATAATGTTGTTTGTAACTGCGTATGGGGAATCAATCCAATTTGAAACGTCTGACTGGTTTTTTCAATCACCGTGAGGCTTACGCCTGATATTGCGACAGAACCTTTAGCAACTATTTCTCTCATCAAGATAGACTCTTTAGGCTTGAAGCTAAGTAAAATCGTGTTATCTATCACCTGCTTATTCACAATTTCAGCTTTGCCGTCAACATGACCAAGGACAAAGTGGCCATCAAATCTCTCCCCCGCACTTATTGCCTTTTCAAGATTAACTGATTGTCTCATCATGTAATCACCAATAATGGTTGTTTCATAAGTTGGTCTCATAATACCAAATTTAGCAGTATGGTCTGTTTTATGAGTAATAGTTAAACATACGCCGTCGACCATTATGCTATCACCGATAGTTGCCTCTGAAAAATAGGGCGTTTTTGTTTCAATTGTGATATGCTGATTATTTTTTGTGTGACTTTCATTTGTTATAACTTGACCCACTGTCTGTGTTATTCCTGTAAACATGACACACTCCTATCATTTAGATAACGACTCTTAAGCGTATTACCCACACGATATGAAGACACTGGATTAAACGATGTTTGTACACTGGGCACCCCGTCTTCAGGTAATATACTATCTGCTGTATAAACAATGAATTCTTGCCAGAGATTCGCTTTTAAGAATGCTGCAATCAATGACGGCCCACCCTCTACCATAACAGACTGAATATTCTTACTAGCTAAACTTGTCAGGACACTAAGTAAACCATGTGACATTAAAAGAACATTGTCATATTGTTTTGCAAAGTCCGTGTTTGTCGTGAAGATTAACCAATTATTTGTCGCTCGATCCATTTTATTTTGTAAGCGGCCACGTCGATCGATCACTACCCTTAAAGGTTGTGGATGATTTATTGGTACATGTCGGACTGTTAAATTTGGTTGGTCAATCAACATAGTTTCACTACCAATTAGAATAGCACTTTTACTAGCACGCTCTTTGTGCACATCAATGTCAGCTAACCGATCTGTAATTTTTGTGGATTGTCCTTGTGAAGACGCCACAAAGTGATTAGCGGACTCCGCTAGTTTCAACTGTACATATGGTAAATGTCTTTCAAAATAATGATAAAATCCGGGATTTAATATTTGACTATCTTCTGTTCCCAAAACATCGACACGGATACCTGCTTGTCTTAAAAATGTAACACTACGTCCATGTGTATCGGGATTAGGATCAAAACTACCAACTACAACACGTTTGACTCCCCATTGGGCTATTGCCAACGCACACGCACCTACCTTTCCCGTGACAAAGCACGGCTCTAATGTGACATACATCGTTGAATCAACAATATCTGTTTGATCCCTTAAATTTTCAAAAGCATTAATTTCAGCATGCGCTGCGCCAAAAGAATGATGATATCCAGTCGCCAAGATCTGCCCATTTTTAACAATAATTGCCCCAACGCGTGGATTTTCATATGTTTCATCTGGTCCTGCTTTGGCAGCTACTTTTGCTGCTAATGCCATATATGTTAAATCATCCATCTTTTACCTCCTGTTTGTTCAGGACAAAAAACCCGACGTATTTTATTAACATCGGGTTTAAAGTATTTAGATCGATTCAAAAAAGACAGACTTATCCTAGCTAAGTCTATTATTTTAAATCTTCTCCCATCCAGACTTTAACTGTCGGTCACAGAATTACACTGTGTCAACTGCATTATTAATAAATAATGCAGGTCACGGACTTAGATCTTAAAGATCTTTACCGTCGGTCGGGAATTACACCCTGCCCCGAAGATTAATTAATTTAACATTTACAAATTAACATCTGAACAATGCTATGTCAATAAAAAAACGCACAATAATGTACGCTGTAAACAAATTATTCTGATATTACGCTTTGAATTTTTGTATTCGGAAGAAATCTAACAAGAATGTTAAGATTGGCAACCCAATGATTAAACCCCAAACACCAAAAACTTTTTCCATAATAATTAGATTAAGTAAAATAACTAATATTGGCATATGCGTGCGTTGTGACATAAAGTGCGGATGTAAAAAATATGACTCCATAAAATGAATTACAGCAACAGCAACCAATATAACCAATACTGTATGCCAGTCACCGATAATAAACGCGGTCACTGTCAGCGGTACAAGTGAAATAAGCACACCGACAACCGGAATCAAACCTAAGATGAAAATCAAAATTGCAAAACCAATTAAATAAGGGAAATTCAAAAAGGTTAATACGATAACCATTGCAATCGTGTTAATTACACAAATCATTAGCTGGACTTCAAATAAACGGCCTAAAATAATGATAAAGCGATGCACGATAATATAAAACTCACCAAAAAATCTTTTATAAGGGCTATGTATGAAAGTCATAGACCATGACCGTAATTGTGGGTAAGTCATGCTGAATATAAAACTAAACAGTAACGCTAAAATCAGTTCATAAAGGACGTGCCCAACTTGATTCAATTGGGTAAATCCTTTAGAGATTAACTGCTCTGTATTCAAAGAGTTACTGTACTGCTGAATATTTTTGTAGACTTCTTTAAAAATACCCGTTGTGTGCCAACTAGAATCGGTTGCTAAGTGAATCATGCTCTTAACTTGATGTGCAACAGTATTTGCCCCGTGTTCGACAGCCCAGATGATAAAAGCCATCACGACGATATAAACAAGCGCAATTGATAATGACCTTGACAGGCGTGTCACGCGTTGCACCCTTTTGCCAGCATTCATCGCAAGATAAGAAAAAATAATTGTTAATAACAGTAATGTCATAAACTGTTTGAGTAAAACAATCAGTAAAATAATGACAGACAAAACAAAATACCGATAGAATCGGCGATTTTGAAATGATGAAAATATGTTCATGTAGTGCTCCCTCTTTAACACACTAACTTAGTACATGACAAGATTAGTTAGATGTCAAATTTTCGTTCGATTTTGTATTGAATTGTGAGAATAATGTATCAGCAGAACCCACTTGTGCAATCTGCGATTCTGTCACTGTACTACCAAATTCCGAACCAGTATCTTCAGGTTTTAATTCAAGTGCTGCTCTCAACTTGTTAGTAATAGCCTGTCGTTGCGCCGTTGTCACACGCTGGTAAGATACACCGTCATACATCTCACCTTCACCCTGAACTGTATATGAGTCAATTGTCTTTGTCGCATTCATATAATTTGAGCCGAGTGCCAACATATCCGACATCTTCATATTTGATGCAATGTTTTTAGTTGTGGCACTAATAAACTTCGTATTGAGAATCGTTGA